>LSQX01036009.1_pt1 | contig 32855 bp, 32 predicted proteins | sample 654561 | NCBI WGS metagenome assembly LSQX01 (sample SAMN04489861, study PRJNA283612) | anaerobic digester metagenome | isolation source: 4 biogas reactors fed with cattle manure at either 37C or 55C with and... | place: Denmark: Kongens Lyngby | collected 2014 | reverse complement strand
ATTATGATTGCAGAGTTTGCAGTTGGTCGTAGAACCCAACTTGCTGCTGTTGGCGCATACAAGTCCATAAATACAAGATGGACATTTGCAGGAGTACTTGGAGTTATAAGTGCTTTCTTTATAATGGGCTTTTATCCAGTAGTAGGAGGATGGTCTACGGCTTATATAATAAAATCATTTACTGGTCTTCTTTCAAATTCAACTGGCATTAAAGATGCCTTTGTTGGGTTTATTTCTAATCCAATTCAGCCAGTAGCATGGATGATATTTTTTCTATTTTTAAATATCTTAATTGTAGCAAAGGGAATTGCAAGCGGTATTGAAAAAGCTGGGAAAATATTAATGCCTACACTATTTACCCTATTAATTTTAATTGCCATTAGAAGTATTACACTTCCAGGTGCATCAGCAGGTCTATCATTTTTATTTAAACCGGATTTTAGCAAAGTAAATGGTGAGACATTTCTTGCAGCCCTAGGGCAAGCTTTCTTCTCACTTAGTTTAGGTATGGGATGTATGATGACATATGGTAGTTATTTAAATAGGGATGAAAAACTACCTAATAATGCATTAATCGTAACATTAATGGATACTGGCATTGCTATATTAGCTGGTATAGCTATATTTCCTGCATTATTTGCATTTGGATTAGAACCAGATTCAGGCCCCGGACTAGTATTTGTAGTTGTACCTCAAATATTTGCAGCCATGGGTGGAATAGGACCTTTGTTTTCTGCGATTTTCTTTGTTGCCCTAACAGTAGCAGCATTAACTTCATCTGTTTCATTACTTGAAGTTGTTGTAGCCTTTCTTATGGATCAAAGAGGATGGACAAGAAAGAAATCTGTTTATGTTTCAGGTGGTATAATGGTTTTTACAGGAATTCTTTCCTCATTATCAATGGGGTTGATGTCAGGCTTTACTATTTTTGGAGCTGGAGTATTTGATTTCTTTGATATATTAACAGATAAAATATTCTTAGCTATTGGTGGTATGTTACTTGCAATCTTTGTTGGTTGGTTTATGAAAAAAGAAGATTTACAAGATGAACTTACAAATTCTGGAACTGTTGCATTTGGCCTGTTTAACGTCTGGTATAACTTAGTTAAATATGTTATTCCTCTTGCTATTGCAATAGTTGCATATATTGGTATAACATCAATTAAGCAAACTGGGCTAATGATTTTTGGGCTTGCAATAATTTTAGTTTTAGGAATTTTTTCTAAAAAGTTTTAACCCTCAATAAAAGGCAAATATTTTAAAACAAAAAAGTCTGCAAAACAATTTAAATTGTTTTGCAGACTTTTTATCTAATTATTGACTTGCTTTTTCTTTCCATTCCATTTCAGGAGTCCTAACTTTAAACACTCTATTTTCTTCTATAATTTCAAACTTTGCACTTTCATTAATATAATCTCCCAGATCAGATGTATATGAAACATCTACTATTGCAGAGTAGGTAGTATCATTAATCTTTTCTACTGAAGTCACAGTGTATGACTTTAAAACAGGATTAGTCTTTTTCATCTCTTTTACAAAGTCATCATAATCCTCTTCTCTATCCCCTATTGGTGTTATTAAATATAATTGGTTGTACCTGGTGCTTACTTGTGCTTTAAGAAATTTCACAAGGGCTGTTTCAGCAGTTCTATCCATAATATCATGACCTTCTTTTTGCATATCCTTATTTACTCTATCGTGATAAAAGAAACTCATTGGGTCGTAGTTATTACTTGCATTCCAAATTATATACTCTTCAACACCAAGTTCCCAAGCTGCAACCATTTGGTCTGAAATTGCTTTTCCATCATATTTAATATTACCTTTTACCCAAGGTGCAGAAAACCCTTGAAACCAAGGTCTAATTATAGCTGGATTTTTCTGTGCAGCATTTCTCTCAATTGCTTCCATTACAGCTATCCTTGAAATCTCATAGGGATATCTATCTGGTACATCATAGCCATAAAGCCCAGGACCATAATGACTAGGGTAAATCATTGGACAAATATATTCCACTTGATTGGCAATTTTTCTCCATGTTTGACCTATATCATCAGGAATATCATCCCAGGAATGAGTAACAATTCCAAAAACATCAGCAGCCACATGAACATTATAGGGCTTTAGTTTTTCTCTAGCATATGCTAGAAAGTCTTCTATACCTTCATCTTTATTTCTATCATCTCTTCCTGGAAATTCAGTTATTGGGTTATATGTTTTTGCTCTATCAGGAAATCTTACATAGTCGTATTGAATTTCATCAAAACCTCTAAGTGCTGCCTCTTGTGATAAGCTAACCATATAATCCCATACATATTTACTAAAAGGGTTTACCCATGATTCTCCTGCATTATCTAGGTATACTCCTCCTGCTTTTAATAATATTGCTTGGTCAGGCTTTGCTTTTGCAAACAATGGATCCTTAAAAGCAACTATCCTTGCTATTTTATAAATTTCATTTTTATCTAAATATTCGAAAAGGACTCCGTAGTCTTTTAAAGGCATATCTTTGTTAGAACCTACTTGTTCAACAATTTCAAGATCGCTTTCCCATGTTACTAGTCCATGGTCATTTTTAATATCTATTACAAATGCATTAATTTCAGAAGCTTTTGCAATTCCCAATGCTTTTTCTAATTTATTTACTTCATCTAGTCTAGATGAATCTACTGGCAGTCCTGATTCTCCGCTTAAGGCTTTAATGTAATCTGCATAGTAATCTACATCTTCTTCATTAAATTTAAAACCTGCAACATTCCCAGTAATATAAAGTGCTTTTGCCTTTACTGTTCGAATTTCATTATCTTCTCCTAAAGGCGGTAGAGGAACATAAAACTCTCCCATTTCTTCTTTTCTAGTTTTTTCAAGTTCTTCTCGTTCTAATTCAAGAGCCTTTTGCTTGTCTTCTTCACTAATTTCTGGTTCTTCCGGCGTTTCTTCTACTTTAATGCTGGGTTCACCTTTTACAACTTTTTCAGTTATCTCTCCAATAGAATCACAGCCTGAAAGTACTAATCCCATTACAAGTAAAGAAAGTAATAATAATATACTTTTTTTCAATTGCTCACCTCGTCTATTTTTCATAAATATAAATTTCCTTTTCTAAATCTGTTGATATAAGTTCAGCTTTGTCTTCAGGTACTGTAATGATTTCTGGGAAACCATCACTTATGAATCTTTCACCTGGATTGTTATCAAAGTACTCTATATAATTGTACATTCCAACATTATCAACCTTCATTTCGCTGGCTCTGATTCTTGGAATACTTTCAAAATCAAATCTAGTATCATAAGGGGAATGTGCTGGATTCCATCCAACATTTAATATGGCAACATTATTATATTCTATACCATTATAAGTTCCTTGCCTTAAAAAGCTAGTTAAGGAATCATCTTTTGGTCTAGTTCCATATGGTAAAGCTATAGTGTCTACCTTATAAGATTCATCATGGATAAATTGTTCAAGGAACTGAGCTTGGGCTCCAATTTCTTCTTGAAGGTCTTCTTTAGAAATTTTTGTAAAGTTTGCATGAGTCCTTGAGTGATTTCCAATATCCATTCCATTTTCTATAAGAAAATTAAACTTTTCAGCTTCACGGCCACCTTGTCCAAATGCTACCGTATCATTAATGAAAAAAGTAGCTGCTAGACCAAAGTCTGGATACTCCTTATTAAAATCCAACAAAATTCCTACTGCTGAATCCTTATTAATTGTCCCATCTTCAAGGTACTCAAAATTATTCCTATTTCCATCATCAAATGTTAAAACTATAGGTGTATAGCCTTCTTCAGTGGTTATATTTCCTGAAACATAATCCCTAAGACTAATTGGTCTATAGCCCTTTTCATATAGAGTTAACAAGTCTTTTTTAAAATTCTCAGGAGTTCTAACCCATTCTTTTTCCTCTTCCCCAATATTATGATACATTAGAACCATTATTTTACCAGCTTCATTTGGTTCAAGTGAAAGATCAATTATCTCCTTTGGATCAAGAACTTCTGGCTCAGGAATCTCTTCTACTTCTACTGGAGTACCCCCTGTTTCTGCTTGGGATACTTGCTCCTGTTTTCCGCTATCTACTTGAATCCCATCTGCTTTATTGCAGCTTATGGTTATTGTTGCCATTACTAAAATTATCATTAATAAAACTATTTTTTTTCTCATCTCTAACCTCACTCTATGTTTTAAAATTAAAGTCACCATCCGAAATTCATCTACATTACACATTGTATCATGAAATTAGTCTAAGTCACAAGGATAAAAATACCTCCAGATTAAAACTAACTCTGGAAGTAATTCTTTTTAACTTATTTACGAAATTCTAATATTTATTATAGTGAGTCTATCAACTCAAATATTTCTTTATTTTCAGGTATATCTTTCATGGAGTGACCAAAGTGTACATATCTAAGCACGCCTTCCTTGTCAACTAACATTTGTGCTAGCATTCTGCCTAGCTTAAATAAATTTACTTCAACATTAGCCATTTAAATCATCTTTTTTAAATAATATATTTTGATAATTAACCTCTAAATTATATACTACCCAAAAGTAAACCATTTTACTCTTAAGTTGTAATGTTACAGCTATCTAACCATTTAATGCTCTATCAACATTTTTCATAAAATCTTGTACATTTGTAACCACAGTAACTGCTGTTAAAGTACCTCTATCTGTTAATTTGTTTACAGCAAATTCTTGAATATCTACAGTATACATATAAACAGGTCTTACTAGTCCATTGAATTCATTGTATGATGGAGTCATATTGCCTGTAGCTATTGAGTATAATACAGAACCCATCATAATCATTGTAGAGGTTTTTCTAGCATGTTTTCTCATTTCATCTTGTCCATCATATACATTATTAATTGTTTCAGGCAGAGAAAAACGGTCTCTTATGGTTCCTGGTATTACTACATGGACTCCACATTCTATGGCAGCTTTAATAAAACCATCTTTTACAATACCAGATTCTACTAAAGATTTCATAGATCCATGTTTTCTAGCCAAATTAATTGCATCATATAAATTTTGTTTGGTATTTTGCTCTCTTTTAAATCTTTCTTGTCCCCAAGTGGTGCCAAAAATTCCTTTTTCTAAATCAAAAGCTGCTGTTTCAGTTCCACAGAAAATAGCATTTACATAACCCTTTCTAATGAAGCTTTCTAAAGCTTTTCTAGAATCTCTACCTAAAGCTATGGCAGAACCAACTACCAAAGTAATATATCCATTATTTTCTTTTTCATATTTTAAGACTTTATATAAATTATCGTAATCTACTGAAAAAGCTGTCTCTCTAGATCTGCCAGATCTAAAGGCAAAACTTTGTTCTACAGATTCTTCAGGAAGAAATCCTTCAGTCCATATGTATATGCCTTGTGAACCATCTTCCGTTCTACCAACTACAACTTTATCTCCCTTTTTTAGGTTTCTAAATTCCTTAGTGTCTAATTTTTCTTGACCCAGAGTATTATCTACTACGCATACTGTGTCCATTCTGCTTTCAGTGGCTAACATCCATTTCCCGTTTACTTTAAAATATTCTGGATATATACACAGTGCGTGATAATTTCTCGGGCATATTCCATCTTTTTCTACTTCTACTAAAGTACAATCTGGTGCATTTTTAAGCTTTTCTTCTTGGAAGTTTGGATGATGATATTCTAGTAATTTAAATTCCATTATTTCACCTCTCTACTTTCTATTAAGGCTCTTTCACAATTCACTACAAAATCTTGAACATTGGTTATCAGAGGTACACAAGCCATATACTCTCTAGCTGCACCAATTTTATTAGTAATATTTTCAGTTAAATCTATGGCATACATATAAACTGGTGTTATTGTTCCATTTTTTCTAATTCTGTAACTTGATGCCATAGTAGCTGTTGAAACATTATGCAGTAAAGTAGCCAAGCCTATTATTAGTGTTGATTTATTTAAATGTGCTTTTATTTCATCTAAGGCTTCATCCATATTTCCATAAACTTCTGGCAAGGGTCCATCGTCTCGTATAGAGCCTGCCAATACATAGGGAATTTCCATTTCAATTAGGGTCTTCATAAGACCATCTTTCACAAAACCTTCTTCTATAAATTTATCAATAGACCCTACTGCTCTTACTTCATTTAGTAAGTCCAAATGATTGTAATGACCCATAGGCATGTTTTCTTGAGTATATATATTTTGTCCCAAAGATGTTTGCAAAAATCCACCTTCTAAATCATGAGTTGCCATAGCATTTCCAGCTAACACACAATCTACAAAACCTGCTTCTGTTAATTTATTTAATGAGACTCTAGTATCGTAATCAAATACAACACTTGGTCCTAATACCCAAACTATGTAGCCACCATTATCTCTTTCATATTTTAATTGTTCAAACAAGAAATTATAGTATTCAGAAAAAGAAGTTTCTGCAGCTTTTCCAGGTGTGTAATATACTGATTCTGAAAACCCTTCTTCATATACAAATATTCCTTCTGAACCATCTCTAGACCTACCTGTAACTACTAATTCTCCTGTTTTTAGTGCCCTTAATTCTTTTATTACTATATCATCATTATCTAATATGGCTACGCAGTTCAATGAATTATGCTCTGGCAGTATCCATTTGTCTTTGTAATAATAAAATGTTGGCATATGAGTTGTGAGAAAATAATTATCGGGAGCTACACCATCTTTTTCTACTTGTGAAAAGGATACTTCTTTCCTTTTTGCAAATTTTTCATCTGAAAAATCCGGATACGCAAAACTAGGCATTTCAAATTTCATAAATAACCACCCCTTATTTAAGCTAATGGATTAAACTATTTAAAGCAGAGTAAAGCTACCCTGGATACACTCATTTTTCATTGTCTCATGAATTTAGATATGCTACAAGAGTAAAAACGTATTTTTTGATTATTTCTCATAAAAACACTTCCAAACTAAAACTAAATCTGGAAGTATTTATTGTTTCTTTTAAAATCTCCACTATCTATTCTTTACCCATTAGGTATTAGCTCTCCCTCAGTATCCTTTAACAGTAGATCCACAAGGACTAATTCATCCCCTTGTAAGCGAAAATAGGACTCTATGTTTATTAAGTGGGATACATCCTCCCAGCTATCTGTGAACAAACTATCCATTAGTTCAAAGGAACATAATACATAATCTTTGCCATCTAGATCTACAATTATAGACATATCATAGCATCCATTGGTGGGATCTCTTGAGACTAGTAACTTTCCATCTTTGTTATAGATTCCATCAGAAATATAGTAAGGTTTTCTTTCAGAATTTAGGGGAAAAGTATAGTCTATACCTAGGTTTTGAGATTTAATCCTATATTTAAAATTATCTACAATAGTAATTTCTAAATCTGTATTTATATTATATTCTAGTTTTTCTAAATATTCCCCATTAAATATATAAAAGTCTACAGTATGGGCAGTAGCTGTACCTCCTTCAAATCCACTTAAGGCAATAATATGGTCATCATTACCTGTTGTATCAAATGTATCTATATCCATATACATATTTATGGTTTCCTCTCTTAGGATGGATATTTTCTCACCTGTTAGCCCATTTGCTAGTACAATTTCAAAATAATCATAGTAACCCATAGCTCCTATGCCGTAGAGTAAAGCTATATCCAGCCTATCCTCTTTTACAAAATATCCATCTATCCTATTTATTAATTTTTTCTCATCATCTTCTTCTATTAAATTTAGAAGCAGTTGATTTTCTTTGTCATCTTTTTCAGTTAATTCCATTGGAGCTTCTTCTATTGGTATTTCTTCTATTGGTGTTTCTTCCATAGCATTTGATTTATCTCCTATAGACAAGTCTACTTTTTCTATTTCCTTTTTAGAACTGGTGCTACAAGAAGAAGTAGATAAAAGTACTATTAATAGTATGCACATAAGTCTAATTTTCAAGCAGATCACCTCACCTTATTGTTAAGCTTTTATGGATTTAATATATTATATCATCAATTTTCTCCTTTGAGACTAGCCGTTACGGCTAGTTTTTTCTATATATTCCTCTGCTAGTAGGATATTTATTCTTCATAAAATCATTCATAATGCAATTAAATCTATAATAAGATATAATAAAACTAGTGTTTAATAAAATTCAAAAGTGATCTTATATGAAAGGAGCAAAATCAATGACATATAAACATGAAAAACGAATATTAAGCTTGATCCTAACATTTTTAATTATTGTTACTTCTACTTTAACCATGGGAACACCTTCCCTAGCTGCAGACTATAGTGATATTGATAATCACTGGGCAAAGTCATATATTGATGTGGTTTCCTCTTATAACGTAGTTTCTGGTTATCCCGATAGTACTTTTAAACCCAATGACACTATTAAAAGAATTGAATTTATTACTATGATAGTCAATTCTCAAGATATGGATATACGTAGTGCATCAAGGGGAGAATATTGGGGCCAACCTTTTATTGAAGCCGCACTTAAAAATGGCCTTATCAATTATAATGAATATGGAAGCATGAACACTGCAACATTCAATAAGAATATATCTAGAGAAGAAATGGCTAGTATTGTAGTCAATGCATATACTGGATCTCTTGGAACAATTAACTCTTCTATTCTTAATAAAGCAAGTTTAAGTTTAAAAGACTTTGATAAAGTATCATCTAATTATTACGATAAGGCTATTGCCTCTGTTGCACTGGATTTTATAACCGGATACCCTGATAAAACATTTGCTCCAAAGCAAAATGCTAGTAGGGCAGAGGCTTCTATTGTGGCTTATAGGTACCTTTCAAAACTTGGCATTATAAAAGAAGGCGATTTAAAAGAAAATATAATACTTTCCACAGAAAAACTAGAACAGGGGGATGTTTTAAAGGTAACTGTTCATCATGCAGGTAACTCCTCTGAAATATCTCTGGCACAAGACTTAAATCCCGACTTTAAATGGCATGATAATAATGGTATTATCCATGGATATATTCCAAGTAATTACAATACAAAACCAGGTAAATATAATCTTAAATTCACTAATACTAAAACTGGTAACATAACTACAAAGACTATCGAAATCCTTCCAAGGGATTTTAGAGTTCAATATCTAAAGGTTGATACTAGTATAGTAGCCAGTACAAGAACAGAGGAAGGCAATATAGAATACAGGAAATATTTCCATCCTTCACGAGATATATCATCACCTGTAAAATATTATACGGAAGCTTTTATATTACCAACTAAAGGTAGACTTACTACTGAATTTGGTGAAACAAGAACAGTTAATGGTTCTCCAACTAGTTATAGACACTCTGGACTGGACATAGCTGCACCTACAAACACTGATGTCCTTGCAACCAATGTAGGTAAGGTTACTTTGGCTATGCCACTCATCTTAACAGGAAATACCATTGTTATTGACCACGGTGAGGGATTGTTTAGTGTTTATTTTCATATGGAGAAATTATTTGTTACTAAAGATCAATTTGTAAAACGTGGACAATTAATTGGAGCAGTAGGGTCAACAGGTTTTTCCACTGGTCCCCACCTTCATTTTACCATGTCTTATTACCGAACTAATATTGAACCTGGACATATTATTTATGGTAAAAGCATTACTAAAAACAATTATATTCAATTAATGAAATAATAGTAAAACTCTAATATATTAATATGTCTTCGATTTAAATCGAAATGTCCAAGCAAAATTTGTTTTTCTCTTTTGCTTGGACATTCTTATTATATGTGATATTGCTATTCTATAAATTATTAAAACTTCTAAATAAAGTCATCCATTAGTTTTTTTGCATCTAAAGGATTTAATATAACATCTACCAAAGGTTTTCCATCTCTGATAAATTTAAATGCATCATCATAGGTTGGTTTTTCAACTTTGTATAAAACTCCTATTGGGATTTTATCCCCAAATTCTTTGGTTTTTTTGTAAGCCTCCTCATAATTTGTATTATCATAGTCATCGGGTAGATTATAAACTCGATCTTTATACCAAGTAAAAGTATTTACTTTGTTCCAAACAACACATGGTTGAAGTATGTCTAAGTGTGCATATCCTTTAAATGTAATTGCCTGTTTCATTAAATCTACAAGATGAGGTATGTCACCAGAAAATCCTCTTGCTACAAATCCTGCACCAAGTGTCAATGACAGAGCTAAGGGCTCTAGTGGATTATCTTTTACACCATCAAATTGTAATGTAGTAACTTGACCTTTTGCTGTAGTTGGTGAGCCTTGCCCTTTGGTAAGACCATATATTTGATTGTTATGAACAAAATGGGCTATATTTATATTCCTTCTAACAGCATGCATAAAGTGGTTTCCACCTTCCCCATAACTGTCTCCTTCTCCAGATTCAACTATTACATTTAAATCTTTATTTGATAATTTTATAGCTATTGCAGGTGGTATTGCTCTGCCGTGTAGCCCATTAAAACCATTTACTCCTATATAGTGTGGTATTTTTGCTGCTTGTCCTATTCCAGATGAAATTACAACTTTATATGGTGGTAGTTCTAATTCTTCCAAAGCTTGTTTTAATGCAGTTCTTATCATATAATTTCCGCATCCTGGACACCAAGTCGGATCATAAAGTTTATATTCTATTTTCATTATAATACCTCCTCTTTCAATCTACTATAAATTTCCTCTCCAGAAAAGGCTCTGCCGTCATATTTTAATATTTTGTGATTACACTTTATTAATAATTCTTCTCTTATCAAACTATCTAATTGAGCTGTGGAGTTTTGTTCAACAGCAATTAGGTTTTTAACATTCTTATACATTTTTCCTAATTTTTCTGTAGGAAATGGCCAAATATCGCCAAAAACTAAGGCTCCAATTGAAACACCTTCTAAATTAAGTGCTTCCACTGCTTCTTTTACAGCTCCATATAAGGATCCCCAAGCGACTATTAGATGTTCAGGCTCTTCTTCACCTATTAACCAAGGCTCTTGTACTTCTTTTTTAAGACTTTCAAACTTTCGAGCTCTTTTATCCACCATTTTAGTTCTAACTTCTGCAGATTCTGTTATATTTCCATACTCGTCATGCTCATCACTATCTACTAATACAACTTGATTTTCTATCTTACCAGGAATTATTCTAGGTGAAACTCCGTCTTCTGTAAACTTATACCTTTTGTATCTTTCACCTTCAACTATAGCTTCTTCCCCAGAAATATATCTATTAATACTAATCTTTTCAAAATCAAAAGGACTATAAGTAACCGTAGATTCAGATAATTCTTGGTCACTTAATAGAATAACTGGAATTTGATACTTTTCTGCTAAGTTAAAGGCCCTTGCAGTCTGATAAAAAGCATCTTCTCCATTTCTCAGCGAAATTACCATCTTCGGGAATTCTCCATGACCCAAATGTATCATGAATCTTAAATCCGCTTGTTCAGTTCTGGTAGGTAGTCCTGTAGCAGGTCCTGGTCTTTGAACATTTATTACTACCACTGGTGTCTCTATTATCCCAGCCAAGCTAAATGCTTCAGCCATTAGGGCTATTCCCCCACCAGATGAACCTGTCATAGCCCTAACACCAGCATAAGATGCTCCAAGTGCCATATTTAAAGCAGCTACCTCATCTTCCACCTGATCTATTACGATTCCCATTTCCTCTGATTTAAGTGACATATAGTTCAATACTCCAGTGGAAGGTGTCATAGGGTAACCACAGTAGTATTTGCAACCTGCAGCAATTGCACCTAAGGCAACTGCATTATTCCCATTTATTAAAATCGATTTGTCTTCTTTTGTTTCTAATTTATACTTGGTATCTGTTAAATCATAACCTTCATCTAAAGCTCTTAAGTTAACCTCTGATATTTTTTCATTAAATTCCTCTTTAATTATTTTTATAGCTTCATCCTTTGGAAGACCGAAATACTTAAGTATAAAACCTAATCCTATTGTACTGGATACTCTTACATTTCCTAAACCTTTAGCTGTTTTATTTAATGGTAAATGAATAAGATTCTTTTCTTTAGATATTTCTTCATCTAAAATTATAATCCCATTTTCATTTAAATCATTTTCATGTAAATCTACGGTCTCTTCATTTAAGGCAAATATAATATCAGATTTTTGTCTATAAGTTGATATAGGTTTGTCTGAAAATCTTACTTGCAGGAAATTATGGCCCCCTCTTACCCTTGACATATAGTCACCATGACGAAATATATGAAATCCGTTTCTCTTAAGTACCTTTTCTAATATATTAGCAAAAGTATCCATTCCCTGTCCTGCTGCTCCACCAACTAATATAGTGAAATCCATCTCTATCAAAACCTCCCCTAAACTTATTATAATTATACATACTAACACTTATATACCCTAGCTATGAATCTGTGAATCAAAGTACAAGCAATGGATTGGTATATGGTATATTTATGCCCCCAAAACACCTATAAAAACATCCCTTAAATCAAGATTTAAGGGATGTTTAGTAGTTTAAGATAGTGCTTTCTTAATGTAGCCTACCATAGCCATGATTATCTTCTCATTATCTTTGCATGTTTCTTCACCTAAAAATATTTCCATTCTTTCTTTGTAATAATTAGAGGTTAAGGAGAATTGATACATAACTAAAAGGTTATCTATATAAAAAGCCATTAAATTCTCATCTATATCCCCACTTATCTCATCCTTATCCTTTGCATTTTTTAAAATTTGGGAATAAAGTTCATTTGTAATTGTTTCCATTTTGCAAGACAATCTTTTGGATAAGTCTGATAGGCCCTGGGTGCTTAAATCAAGATATATTTGGTTCATTTCCTTGTGACTTTTCGTATAGGCAGAAGTAATCCTAAATAGTCTTTCAATAATCTCAAAGATAGTACCATTGTCAGTAATCACTTCACCTAAAGCTTTTTCCAAAATTCCATATCCATGATCTACTATTGAAAGGAATAGGTCTTCTTTTGATTGGAAGTAATTATACATTGAACCTATGCTTATATCTGCATTCTTAGCTATTGTATTAATATTTGTGCCACTATATCCGTTGGCAGCAAATTCTGTTATAGCTACTTCAAATATCTTTTCCCTTTTACTATCAGATATCTTTTCAAATGTATCTTTATGAAATACTGTTCTTGTGCATTCTGACATATGATTTCTCCATTTCTTAAAAAATTAGTGTAGTAAATTAATAATATTCTTTGAATTTACCTTTTTTCATAGTTTTACCTATGATTCCACCTAATAATCGTATTGCTAAATAGTTGAATTTTAAATCTATTAACTCAATTAAGTTTCCATCTGGATCTTTCAGGAATACCCATTCATTTCCATCTGTTACTTGAGGCTCTGAAAAAAAGTGTATTCCCTTTTCTAGTAATTCATTATACCATTTATGGATATGTTTTACATCTAAAGTTAAATGAGTAGGTCCTGGTTTATTCCAAATCATATTTTCTTTTTCTCCCGGAGGGCTAAATTGAAATATTTCTATAACCCCTCCCTTAGGAAATCTTAGAAATCCTAATCTTACTTCTGTATCCTTTACTCCATACAATTCTTCTAAATCTTTTACCTGTTCTTTTTTTAGATATTGTTCAGATATTAAGTAACAGCCAAAGGTTTCATGATACCATTTTACAGATTCTTCGAAATTAGTTACAGTTAATCCTCCGTGGCTTAAAGATCGAACTTTCATAGGCAATACCTCCTAATTAGTGAATCTATTTCGCATAAGCACCTACCATAAGCATATATTCTCCTATTTGAGCCCCAAATTCAGGTGCTCCTTCCATTATTAATTTTCCATCTACTGTAGATTCCAACATATCATCTTTGTCTAATAGTATTCCAAGAGCGGACTCTGTTGAGTCAAATCTCATAGTGAAAAATGGCTTTGATCTAGTATATTGGCCTCTAGCTGATCTTGAATTCCCTGCTTTGATCCTTAAATAAGCAGCTAAGTCTTCTTTACCATCTACAGCCCAAGCATAAACTCTGTCTGGACTTTTCGCAACCCATTTTGATACCTCAGGATGGTCTGCCTTGTTTAATTGACTTATTCCTGAAGATAAGAGATAGAAATATAGCTTCACCAATAAATTTTTCTCCTCTTCAGATTGGGGTATATCTGTGGCACCTAACAAAGCTGACATTTTTAACAAGGCTCTTAAAGTGGCTATTAGTAATCCTAGATTTTTAATGCCCTTTATTTTTGGTAATTTTTTGCTAGTACCTTTAAAGAATCCATTAAAGTCTTCAATAGATTTAAATTCTAGATCCAGATCTGGACTTTCTGTTAAGCCCAGTTTTACTTCTATTTCCCCATTGTCAATAATATAATGTGTTCCAACTTTGTCTTCTTTTGTTATGGCTGAAATTTGAACTTTACCTGATTTGCCTTTAAAAGCTTTATTAATTCCAGTATCTTCTTCAACTATTACTTTTACTAAGGGTAATACTGCATTTAAAAATATCTTATTTGAGTATAAATCATTTTTGGAAGTCATATCTACACCTCATCATCCCAATTGTCATCTTCCTCAAAATCTCTTCCCATTAGGTTTCTAACAGCTTCCATTATGCCATTTTTATCTATTTTATAATGGGCCATTAAATCTTCATGCAAGCCTATTATTGAAAATGTGTCTGGTATTCCAAGGATTTCAAAGGCACAAGCTTTGCCAGACTTAACTACTACTTCTGCCACTGCAGAGCCTAGTCCGCCTATTACATTATGGTCTTCCACTGTTATTATTCTTCTGGTTTCATGAACTGCTTTTAATATAGCTTCTTCATCTATAGGCTTTATGGTGTGCATGTTAAGTACTCTTGCTTTTATTCCATCTACTGCATTTAATTCATTTGATGCTTGAACAGCTTGGTAAACGCAGGATCCACAAGCTATTATAGTTATATCTGTTCCCTCTTCTAACTCTACTGCTTTTCCTAATTCAAAACCATATTCAGTGTTCTCATAAAGTTTCTGGTCAAAGCCTCTATTTATTCTAATATATACAGGTCCCGGTGTATCATAAGCCGCTTGAACTGCATTGGCTGTTTCCATTCCGTCTGCTGGAACTATTACTTTTAAATTTGCCATGGATCTCATTATGGATAAGTCCTCTGTACAATGATGGGTGGAACCTGCCTGACCGAAGGACAGGCCTGCATGAGTTGCTATGATTTTAACATTTAAATTTTGATAGCAAATATCTGTATGAACTTGATCCAATGCACGCATAGAAGCAAATATTGCAAATGTAGATACAAAGGGAGTAAGGCCAACCAAAGCCATTCCTGCTGCTACTCCAAACATATTTTGTTCTGCTATTCCCATATTAAAGAATCGATCAGGAAACTTTTCTCCAAACATTCCTATTTTGGTTGACTTTGCTAAATCTGCTGAAAGTCCAACTATATCAGGATGATCATCACCCATATCACAAAGTACTTTTCCGTAAAATTCTGCAGTGGAAAGGTCTGGTGTATCTACAATCGTATATGTTAAACCAGCCATATCTTACACCCCTTTCTTTCTTGTTTCATAATATTTGTTTAAACTATCTTTAGCGTTTTGTAGAGCTTCTGAGTCTAAGGAACCATAATGCCATTTGTAATTTTCTGACATAAAGTCTACCCCACACCCTTTTTTAGTGTTTGCAATTATAACCACTGGTTTTTCATTTTGATTATGGGCATAATCTATGGCTTTTCCTAATTCTTCAAAGCTATGTCCATCTACTTCTAAAACTTTAAAACCAAAGGCTTCCCATTTATCTACAAAGGGTTCTAGTCCCATTACATCTTCTGTGTTCCCATCCATCATAAATTTATTTCTATCAACTATGGTAATTACATTGGTTGCATTATAATGGGATATTGCCATAGCAGCTTCCCATATAACTCCTTCGTTACATTCTCCATCTCCTAGTAAGCAATAGGTATAGAAGCCCTTCTTTAAGTACCTAGCACCTAGACCTAGACCTAAAGCCATTGGCAGTCCATGACCTAATGAGCCTGTAGAAGCATCTAATCCTACTACTTTGTTTATATCTAAATGCATTCCTAGTTTTGAACCTGTATGATTGTATTCTTTCAATAGTTCTTTGCTGAAAAAACCTTTATCTGCTAGTACTGGGGCAAATCCAACTCCTGTATGTCCTTTTGAAAGTATAAACCTATCTCGATCTTCCCATTTTGGATTATTAACATCAATATTTAAGTATTTGTAATATAATATTGTAAATATGTCCATGGAGCTTAAAGATCCACCTACATGGCCTCCTCCAGCCCAGGCCACAGTATCTAAACAAAGAGTTCTTAATTCATGAGCCTTATCTTCTAATTTTATTAGTTCAGAATCATTTAATGTCATAATATCCTCCCTTCTATTCCATTTCTGGATGGTTCTTTTTAACTATTCTAAATGCTTCCTCTGCTACTTCATGGGTAAATTTTATATCTTCATCAGTTATAGAACAATTAATAAATTGATTGTGATGACTTGTAAGATAAACTCCCCTTCTTACACATTCTCCTATCCATTCTTGATGGAGAGTAAGGGAGTCATCATTGGCTATTCTCATATACCACATAGAAGGTTCCCCAGATATAACTAAATCAAAGCCATGCAATTTTCCTATTTCTCTAAGCCCTGAAGTTAATTTTCTACCCTTTTCTAGCATGTACTTAGCTCCATCATTTTTCACTAGTTTTTCTATATTAGTAATAGCTGCTGCAAAAGGCATAGCTGATAACCAATAACTACCTGTATACATTATGGATGATGCCGCTTCTTTTAAAGCATCTATGCCACATAGGGCAGAGACATTATATCCATTAGCCAGAGCTTTACACAAGCAAACTAAATCTGCTTTAAAGCCATAATAATAGTCTGAACCTTTATTATCTAACCTAAATCCACATCTAACATCATCTATGGCAAGAACTATTCCATTATCTGTACATAATTTTCTAATCTTTTGCCAATAACCATCTTCAGGTAATTCATTGTCAACAAATATTGGATGATTATAAGGTGTTGACATAAAGCATGCTATTTCACCTGGATTATCTTTTACAACTTGTTCTACTTGTTCAAAATCATTCCAATCAACATAAATATTGTTATTTATATCATCCTCTATAATCCCTGGATATCCTAATTTCTGAGCCCAAGGTGCTACACCGTGGTATCCTCCCTTTACAAGGATTGTCTTTTTCCTTCCAGTGGCAGCTTTAGAGATCATAAGAGCAAAACTAGTCACATCTCCACCATTCTTTGCAAAGAAAGCCCAATCAGCCATTTCCACAGTATCTACTAATAATTCTGCAAATTCTACCATTTTTGCACCTGGTGCTGTTACACAGTTTCCTATTTTCATTTGCTCCATAGCTGCTCTATCTACATCTTCATCATTATAGCCCTGTACTATTGGCCCGTAGGCACACATATAGTCAATAAATCTATTTCCATCTAAATCCCAAAAGTATGCTCCTTTAGCTCTTTCTGAAAATAAAGGATAGGCATCTATTGGTACAAAACATCCTGAAGCAGGACCTAAGTGTCCGTATATTCCTGCAGGTATGACCTTTGAAGCTCTTGTGAACATTTCCCTACTTTTATCATAACTATAAGTTTTCAAGTTTATCCCTCCTTTACTTCAAATAGGCCGGTACTTGAGCCAGCAGTTTATTCATATTATCCACCATTGGAATATAACCTTTGATATTTAGCCTTCCATCTCCAATACAGGTGTAACTGTCAATAGTTCCATTTAATATTCCGTTTGCTGTATCAAGGCAATCAAAACTCATAGAAGCTCTAGATTTTATTTCTAAACCTTTTTTTGTAGTAAGCTTCCCTCCACTTGCTATTAGGCTAATAGTTGGACCTCCATCTAAGACCGATATACCAATAGTTCCATCTGGAATTCTCGAGGCATTTAATTTGCCTATTTTGTCATTATTCCCTATTTCTGACAGGGCAAAAAAAGCTGTATAAGCCGTAAGTATGGTATTAATCTTTGAAAATTCTGGGTCTTTTAGTTGTTCATCTGTGGGTTTTAGATAATATTCCAATCTGTTTGTTAGAGACATGAATTCATTTTTTAGAAAATTGATTTTAGAAAGTCCTTTTACTGGTATTGGGTTTGCTGTTCCTCCAATCATTTTATTGAAATGATCTGGTGATTTGAAATAGAGTTTAATGTCATAGGGTTCATGCTTTCCTCTTCGCATAATACATTTTCCATCTTTAAAGGAAAGAGTTGCCTCTGGTACATTTTTTGCTGAAAAAAGAATAGTGATATTCTTACCTTTTATTAATGCTTTTGCTTCCTCATCAAGTTCACATAAATCCTCCAAATTTCTAAGGACCGAATGAAGGTTAATACACGCCATGGTTAATCCATCAATCATTAAAATCACCCCTTTATTTAGATATATGTTTATATAGAATGAGCACTCACTCTTAAGACACTATTCTTTATTTGAATTGTCAAGCAATTCTGATAATTAATTATTTATTAATATTATAAGCCTGTAATCCACCAGACTTGGACTCTCTCTTGATATAGTCCGAAGACCAAAAAGCCAAGGCTTCAATAGTATGAGTAGGGTTGTATCCAAAATAGGTAGGGATAACTGCTCCGCCTACTTCATGAGCAGCAGCCGATGGAGTAAATACTCCAGCTTTTTTTATTTTGGCTACTCCCATTTCTTTTAAGATTTCCTCTGCTATGTTCTGAAAGTATTATTCTGAATATTCTCAATAGTCTTTTGCCCCAAATGTTTTAGTTTAAGCAAGAGTAATTATCTAAAATATAAATTTCAGCATAAAAAATCAGATAAACTTTTATATTCATCTGATTTTTTGTACTAATATATTTAATTATTTTGCATGATATTGATCATTTACTTTATCCTGCAAATAAACATTAGTAAAACCACCCATAGTATTTCTATACATACTGTAACCTTCATCTATACAGTTGGAACAACTATCTCTGGGAATAGTTATGGCTAATATATTGTAACCATTATCAGCTACAGAGTTTATCCAGTTAATCCCAGAACACTTATTGCATCTTTTAAAATGTTGAACTTGGTTTTCCATTATACCATCTGTATCATAATAAATTTGTCTAGGCCTTTCAACAATTTCTTTACCCTTAAACTTATTTAATCCTAAGTCATCTTTCATTTTCCATTTATTAAGAACTGTTTCTGATACTCTTTTTATATATTCAGAAATATCCTTAGACTGTCTTAATTTTTCTTCATCATAATCAGGTTCATGAACATTTGAATAATCTAGACCAGCCATAGCCAATATTATCCCTAGATTCATATAGGGAAGAGCTCCTTCTATAGAGTATCCTCCTTCAAGTACTGCAATATCTGGGCTTAATATATGGTTGAGCTTTGCATAACCTTGAGCTGTGAAATTCATATTTGTAATGGGGTCTGAATAGTGATTGTCTTGTCCCGCTGAGTTTATTATAATATCTGGTTTATAATCATCTAGTATTGGCATAACTACATTGTCTAAAACATATAAAAACCCTTCTGCCCCTGTGTGAGGTGGAAGAGGAATATTTACATTATATCCATAGGCTGAAGGACCTCCAAAGTCTTCAATGGCTCCAGTCCCTGGATATAAGGTTCTTCCATCTTGATGAAAAGATATAAATAATGTATCCTTGTCATTCCAATAAATATCTTCTGTGCCATCACCATGATGACAATCTGTGTCTACTATGGCTACCTTTAATGGGCCAAATTCTTGTCTCATTCTTTCTAACATTATTGCTTCAATATTAACTACACAAAACCCTCTATCTCCATAAACCACCCTGTGAGCATGATGTCCAGGGGGACGGACTAAGGCAAAGGCTTTATCTACTTCCTTATTCATTACTGCTTGCGAAGCCCTAATGGCCCCTCCCACTGAGATAAAATGTGATTCTGTTAATCGAGATTTAACATTTGGCACACAAAAGTGAACCCTTTGAATATCCTTTTCTTCCCCTACTATAGGGTTATACATTACAATACCTTCTATATCTTGTATTCCTTCTTCGAAAATTTGATCTTGAGTATATAACAACCTTTCTTCTCTTTCCGGATGGGTTGGACTAATCGACCAATCAAAAGCAGGGAAAAAAACTAAACCTAATTTATTTTTAGCTCTCATTTTCAATATCACTCCTTAGTTTAAGAATATGGCCAGGCTTTATTTGTGCCTTGATTCTTATGTTTTTTCCTTTTGTATAAAAACCATCAACCATATTAAAACTACTTTCTTCAGTTATTTCAGACTCTATATTATCTTCCTCTGCCCCCATGGAAATTGCAGATGTTTTTAACAACTCCATAGCTCGTTCCTTGGCATTATTTAATGTATAGCTTTTAGAGATCTTTTCATATATTCCTAATTCAGGAACACTTAGTATTCCTAAAGCGGTATCTGCTAGCATTGTAATATCCATTGTAGGTTTAGCTAAAGCGGCTCCTATAGCATTTGCTACATGATAATTTACAGGGAAATAACATGGTTTATTATAATGCTTTTCCAATATAGGTGCCAAAACATTAGCTGGACCACCTATTATATTTATAGTTTTAGGCTTTATCTTTTTTCCATGTAGTAATTCTCTTACTGTGTATACAGGTTTACTATTTATTTCCAATAATAATTCATCAGTTTTTTTCTTTATTATATGAGCCATAGTATTAAGTATTAATTCTGCCACTTCTTTAGCTGAAATATTTAACTGTTTTCCTAATAATTCCATAGCTTCTTTTGACTTTTCTTTTGAAGACTCTTCTGGAATCTCCATTAATTCTAAATAAATCATAGCATCAGTAGGTGTAGGCTTTGGGCCACCAAGAGCATAGGCTTTTCCCATTCTTCTTGGCCCTATTTTTATCTTGTTTTCTTCTACACTAATACTACTATCTCCACCTAAACCTATAGACACACTGTAAATAGCCCTAACTAAGGTGTTATAATCAGAGATTTTAGATCCTAAGGGTTCAAATAATGGTACTCCATCAGCTAAAAAGAATATATCTGTAGTGGTGCCTCCAATATCTAATAATATAGCATCCTCATCTGTATTTAAAAGGGCACTAATACCCATAAAACTGGCAGCTGGTCCTGAAAGTATGGTTTCTACAGGTCTTTCTTCTGCAGTTTCAATATCCATTGTTCCTCCATCAGCTTTTAGTATATATAGGGAAGAATTAATTTTTTCTTGTTCAAGTGCTCTTTTTATATTTGTTGAAAAACTTTGAAAAGTACTATGAACAGCTGAATTTAAATAAGCTGTAAATACTCTTCTAGGAAAATTTAATTTCCCTGACATTCTATGTCCAAGGGTTATGGTATCAAAATCTTTTTCTAGCATTTCACCTATATTTAATTCATTGTGCGGATTTCTGGTTGAAAACTTGCTTACTATAGCACAAGAGCTTAATTCTTTTTCTTTAAATAAAGCTATAGCTCTTTGAATCTCTACTATATCTAAGTCTTCAACTACTATACCCCTATGATCTACATATCCAGAAATAGTTTGTATTTCACCTTCACAAGATGAAAAATCATTATTTATTCCAGGACCTGATTGAATAATCATAGCAACTGGAGATGTTTTATTTTCTACAATTGCATTTGTAGATACTGTAGTACTAAGATTGATTCTTTTAATTTTAGATTTATCATAACCCTTTAACAATTCTTCTAAAGTTGTCCAAATGGAATTAAATAAATCCTCTTTATTTGTAAGTTTTTTAATTGTATTTATTACTTGGTTATCTTTTATTATAACTCCATCTATATGAGTTCCTCCCATATCAAGACCTATAATCAAAATTTTTCCTCCTCTTCATGATTTACATTCTAATCCTATTATATAGTTAAATCCTATTAATCTTTAAATATGCACTATGGCTATTTATGAGTTTCCTGTCTGTTCAGCATATATTTTCTTAATATGATTTTCCCAACAACAAAAATAATTAAAGTAAGTATAATAACATAAATATAGTTGAAATCAATCTTAAAACCTTCTAATATCTTAATAGTAAGGCCGAAGATTGCTACATAGACTATTGCATCAATATAATATTTAAATGTGTCTTTCATATAATTACACCTCCAACTTTAGTACAAGTGAGTATTAATATTTTAGATAGGGTATTATTCATTTTTAATTCCTTAAATAATTTAAATCCTCATGTAAACTTATCATATCAATTTGTTTAAGAATTAACAACTTGTTTATAAAATAGTAGTGGTTGTAGGAAAGTACCTTAAATTTAAATTAGATAATAAATAAACATTCATTGTATATCTTCATTATATTGTGATAAAATTATAGTGTGAATATTTTGAAAGTTACCTACTTAAAAAAGGGAGGGATTTCATTGAAACGTATAGAAACTACTTGTGGTTATTGTGGTTGTGGCTGTGGTATTTATGTGAATGTAGCAGAAGATGATACCATTTTGGGAATCACGCCCAGTTATAATCACGTAGTAAGTAAAGGAAAACTTTGTTCAAAAGGATGGCATGGCTTTGCATTTGTAAGAGATTCAAGACGCCTTACTCATCCTTTAATACGGCAAAATGATGGAACTTTTAGGGAAGCTTCTTGGGAGGAAGCTCTAGACAGAGTTGCATCAGGCCTTAAGGATGCAATGATTGATGAAGACAATACTGATCGAATTGGATTCATATCTTCGGCCAGATGTACAAACGAAGAGAACTTTTTAATAACAAAATTGGCAAGGGCAGGACTTAAAACAAGTAGTATTGACCATTGTGCTCGACTCTGACATAGTCCTACAGTAGAAGGTCTTTCTACTTCATTTGGAGCCGGCGGTGCCACTAATCCTATGGATGATATTAGCCATGCAGAAATGATTTTGGTTATTGGTTCCAATACTACAGAACAACATCCTTTAGTAAGCACTAGAATATTTGAAGCCCTATCTAAAGGAGCTGAATTATATGTTGTTGATCCCAGGAAAATTCGATTAACAGATTTTGCGCATGGTTATGCTCCTATTGAACCTGGCGCCAATTTGCCAATGATTAATGCAATGCTCCATGTAATTATTGAAGAAAACCTTATTGATAGAAGTTTCATTGAAAGTAGAACAGAAAACTATGAGGAAATGAAAGAATCAGTGAAAGATTGTACACCAGAATGGGCTGAATCCATATCTAAAGTGCCTGCGGAAACTATTAGACAATTTGCTCGTAAGTATGCTACAACTGACAAAGCTATGATTATCTTTACAATGGGGGTTACACAGCAGACAACAGCCGTAAAAAGCATTCGTGCATTAGCTAACCTTGCAATGATAACAAATCATGTGGGAAGACCTTCCACTGGCATCAATCCTTTACGTGGACAAAATAATGTTCAAGGTGCTGGAGATATGGGTGCTTTACCAGATTTTTTACCAGGTTATCAACGACCAGAATTGCCTGAAACAAAAGAACGTTTCACTAAAATTTGGGGAGATTTCTCCTGTCTACGAGGTAATAATATGATGCAAATGTTTGACCTAATTGATGAAGGAACAATGAAGGCGGCTTACATAATAGGTGAGAACCCAGTACTGTCTGACCCAGATCAGAAACATACAATACATTGTTTAGAAAAAGTTCCTTTTCTTGTAGTTCAGGACATCTTTTTAACAGAAACTGCTGAGTTTGCAGATGTAGTTTTACCTGCTGCTAGCTTTTTAGAAAGAGATGGTACCTATACTAATACAGATAGAAGAGTACAAATGATTAATAAAGTCATTGAACCAATTGGTAATTCAAAGCCGGACTGGGAAATTATCCTTGAGGTTATGAAACGGATTGGTATGGAGGTTAACTACCAAAATACTTCTGAAATTATGGATGAAATAAATGAAGCCACAGATATCTACGGTGGAATTACCCATGATCGAATAAGTGAAGTGGGAATTCAATGGCCTTGCCCTAATAAAGAACACCCAGGAACACCTATTTTACATGTAGATGAATTTACCAGAGGTAAAGGTCTGTTTACTGTTAATGATTTTGAATTTCTAGGAGACCAACGTAGTGAGGAATTCCCATTTATATTAACAACTGGTAGAGTAACTCATCAATACCATACAGGTACCATGACTCGAAAAGTTTGGACATTGGCTCTTGAATACCCTAAAGGATTTGTAGAGATACACTCAAAGGATGCGGAAGAACTTGGAATAAAAGACCATCAACCCATAAGAATCACTTCTGCAAGAGGAAGTATTGTTGCACCGGCAATGATAACTAATCGGATAAACGAAAAAACTTTATTTGTTCCCTTCCACTTTGCTGAATCACCTGCAAATAGATTGACGGGACAAAATTTAGATCCTATTATAAATATACCGGCTCTGAAGGTTTCAGCCGTAAGAATCGAGGTGGAATAATGGAAACAAACAAACTATATACTCTAAATAAAGATAGCTTAGATAATGTACTTAATATCTGGAATGAAAAAAGTTCTGTGTATGTACCTATTGGAAAAGGCAAAGACATTCAACTTATGCCTCTAGAGGAAGGTCAACGAACTGAGGACTATATCAATCTAAATTTACCAGTAAAAGAAATGGTATTTGAGCAGAAAGAACCTCTGTTTAAATGGAATAATACTGGAGAAAACATTGAAGTAGAAGACCTACCAGCTCAACATTGGAAAAATAGAATCTTTTTTGGCATAAGAGCATGTGATACCTATGGTATTGCATATATGGATAGATTTTATCTTCAAGAGTTTCCTGATCCTAATTATAAGTCTCGTAGGTCTGAAGCAACAATTGTTGCAGTGAACTGTCTCAAAGCTGGTCCACATTGTTTCTGTACTTCAGTGGGAACAGGTGTGTTTTCCACTGTAGGACATGACTTAGCCTTAACCCCTATGGGCTCCTACTATTTAGTTGAGGTAGCCACACCAAAAGGACAAGCACTAATCAGTGAAGCAGAATCATATTTCACTGAAACCGATGCCAGTATTCTTAAGGATAAAAATGATTTAAGGACAAGGGTAGAAGAAAGCTTCCCATTAAAGATGGATTTAACTAATCTTTGGGATGATATGGCAAGAACCTTTAATGCAGACTTTTGGTTAGATGAAGCAAATGCATGTATAGGCTGCACAGGATGTACAAATGTATGTCCAACATGTACTTGTTTTAATGTGGTAGAGGAAAAAATAGATGATAATCAAGGTCTTAGGGTCAGGTACTGGGACTCATGTCAAATGGATCATTTTACTAGAAATGCAGAACACCATAACCCAAGAGATGCTGTTTCTCGTGTGCGATACAGAATTTATGATAAGCTTAAATATATTGAAGAAAGATTTGGATATAAAGGTTGTTCAGGATGTGGTAGGTGTACAGATGTATGTCCAACTTATATAAGCATAATTGATATTATAGGGTCTATCCAAGAGGCCGCAAAAAACAATCCTGAGCCTCCAGCTTTACATCAAATCACTAAAATACGTCATGAAATCAGGGATCATGAACTAAATTCACAAAGAGGCCTTTTTACACCAGATGTTGCAACAATAACAGGGGTTACTCAGGAAACTCCTGAAATAAAACGTCTATTTATGAAATATGATAATCCAGAACTTCATAAAAACTATGAGCATAAAGGTCAATTTTTCCAGGTAACGGTTTTCGGAGAAGGGGAAGTACCTCTTTCTATACCCTTTGGCCCTGACCAAACTGATGAGCTTGTATTTGATTTTAAAAACGTTGGTTCTGTAACTGATAAGTTGTTCTCTATGAAAAAGGGAGACAAAGTTGGCTTAAGAGGCCCTTATGGGCGTGCTTTTCCCTATGACATACTTAAAAATCGTAATTTAGTTTTTATTGGTTCAGGAGTTGCTATGGCACCACTTAGGACAATTATTGAACCAGTAGTTAAAAACTCAAATGATTTCAAGCAAGTTTTCATAATGGCCAGTTCTATACGATATGAAAAATTATTGTATAAAGAGGAAATGATCCAATGGGCAAAAGTTCCTAACATAGATGTACTTTATGCTTTAAAAGACCCTACTGACCAAGTGGAAGCCCATAGCGGATATGTAAATGATTTACTACCAAATTTGAATTTAGACTGGTCAAAGACTACTGCCTTAGTATGTGCCTCTCCAGAGAGAATTAAGAAAGTGGCAATGGACTTAATGGACCTGGGTATGGATCCAAAAGATATCCTTGTTACCCTTGAAACTCATATGCGATGTGGAGCTGGGAAATGCGGTCATTGCAAAGTAGGTAGTCATTATATGTGTGTGGATGGACCTGTATTTAATTATGAAGAAATGATGGCATTGCCGCCTGAATATTGATTTTATAGATATTTAAAAGCTCGGCTACTCAATAATGAGTTAGCTGAGCTTTATTAATTGTAGTTCTTCAGCTACAGTTTTAGCTTCGCTTCGACGATTGACCCCCAGTTTATGCAAAATATGGCTTACATGACTTTTTACTGTAGAAAGTTTAATTCCTAATATGTCCCCAATTTCTTGGTTAGTCAAATTTTCACATAAAAGACTAAGTACCTGATTTTCTGCTGGTGACAAAGGCTCAACAAGCTGTCGCTGTGATTTTAAAAACTTAGGGTACTGGCCCAACGATCCAATTACTGCGAATCCTACTTTTGGTGTACCTCAAGCCTGTATTTCTTCTAAACGAGACATTAAAGTTAAAAGTTGCTCCATAATTATTTGCCTTCTCTTCCTGATTTATTCTTTAATCTTATTATATAGTTAAAGCTATTTAGATAGCAAGCTCTCTACACCAAGAGCTATATTATCAAAGGCTACTCCAAGAGCTGTACCAATGACTACACCAAGACCAACTCCTAGACCCATATAAGATTTATTATTTTTTCCTATAATTCTAAACTATGAAAAGAAAATGTATTCTTATTATTATATTTTTTTAAAGATAAAATCATAGAACCATGTCCAAAAGCTACTATAATTAAACTAAAAAACCACCCAACCATAGGTATGAGATCTAGAATGGTTAAGATTATCAATCCTAGTAAAAATATCCAAAAAGCTTGTGAATTGGCCCAATCATATTTTTTTGAAGCCAATAAGTTATAAATAAGGAAAGAATTATCTTTGAAATATAATTTGTTATTATATATAGAGCTAGTAAAATAAGACCTAAGGGTATGCCTATATTCGTAATAATTAAGAGTAAAGATACTATGGGGATTAATATGAGAGATAGTATTCCAAAACCTAGTATTCTAAATGTAGAATCCGATTTATCTTGAGTTAAACTGATCCAAAAGGTGGGTCTAATTAATTTAACAAAGATCCATACAACTAAAGGAGCTAATGTGCTTAAAATAACTCTAATTAAAGTATCAAAGGAGAACATGGACTTAGTAACTTTAGACTTATGGTTTCCCGATTTTATTTTTATTGTAGCTCCTGGTAAATATATATTATTTTCAACAGCACCATTTATAGTAATATTTTTTGAAACTGTAACTAAGTTTCCTTTAACGGTACCATTTACAATGATGTTTTGACCTACCGCAAATAAATCTCCATCAATAATTCCATTTACCTGGATATTCTCACTGTATACAAAAGTAGTACCATTTATATTTCCATCGATACGAACATTATCTCCTGAGAGAAAAAAACAACAAAATTAAAGCTACGGTTTTAATTTTATTGTTTTTTTAATATTTAACATAATACTACCTTCTTTTTAAATTTTTATTTATTTGTAAGGCAAGCTCACAGAACATTTAATTTACAAATCATTTAGCGACGAATAATATAACGTTTATCTAATTTATTGCTTTAAATTCCTATCTACTCCTTTATAACATTGACAGATATTAAATCAATACCTAAGTCGTTAATCCTCCGAAGGATACCATACAGTGCTGATTGGTCTAATAGTTCCCCACGGATTATAGTGGTTAAATTTGATTGCTCCATAACACTTAACTCTTCAAACCAAGTATCCTTTATATATCCTCGAATAACTATCTCATATAACATTTTTTATCACTTCTTCCATCTAACAGCAAGAACTAGTATCAAAAAGTTACCTAGAATCTCTATGGCTGAAAAGAATATATAATGAAGTGTCGTGTCTGATCCAATAAAAAATGATGCTAATTGATATATTATCATAAGAGTAGCTGCACCAATATTAATTCTACGATTGGCCTTATAAGGTAGAACTACGGATAAAACAACCATTATAAATGGAATTTCTAGGGAGATTCCTGCAAGTAATAAAAACCCCTGGGTCATTGGGATACCACCGATATTACCTTCAAGTAGTCCCCTTAAAACTGACATTTCCATATTACTTAGAAGATCAGATAAAATATAGTTTAGTGATAGAAATATCCACAATTTAGAAAGTAACATTGGCAATTGAATCTTGCTATCTTGTATTTCCTGTATATTTAAATTGTTTGTTTTCATAAAAACACCTCCTGGTTTTATAGTTTTCTTATTTGTTATAAGTATACTAAAAACCAAGAGGTATTTTCACCTACTAAAGTAGGTTATTTTATTTAATAAAAGTAGAGTTCTCACTTTTAAATTTAAAGTTTTATATCAAGCCAAGCTCCATAGCCTTGGCCGCAGCTTTCGTACGACTATTGACCTCTAATTTCCCAAAAATATTTTGATTATAACCTTTTACAGTACTAAGGGCTAAAAAGAGTTTGTCACAAATCTCTTTGTTAGATAATCCAGAAACAATCAATGAAAGTACTTCTAGTTCTCTTACAGTAAGGGGCTCTGAAAGTGATTGATTTATATGCTCTTTTTTAAATGCAATCATATTTTTATCCCCTATATCCAAAACTGAGCTAGGTTGATGGTGTGCAACTTCAAGTACTATCTTTTTCTCTACTTCATCAATACTAACATCTTCTGGAATTGGATTAAGATAATAATATCTTTTGCTTTCATTGATACAATCTAGTGATAAATCGTACAATTTCTCGCTGCAATATATTCTTGCCAGAAGCAGATAATATTTGTATTCCCAATCCATTAGAGCATATCTTTGACCATATTTTTTGCTTTCTTCAAGTAGACTATGAGCTTTCGTATTTTCATTTTGCAAAAAAGCAATTTTACCTAAAGCTAAATATAAGCTAGGTAATAATATGGTAACTAGATTATCTTTTTTTAGTCTTGAAATGGTCTGCTCAAACATTGCTTTCCCCTTATTTAATTTATCTTGGTGAATATACAATTCTCCCAAGACCATATAATAAGAATTCTCAAAGATTGGATTCCTTGCCTTTTTAATGTTTTTGAAGGAACGTATAATTATGGATTCTGCTTCCTTAAGGTTACCCTTAGACCAATGAGCAATTCCAAGCAACATTTCAACTACAGCTCTTTTAAAGTATTGATTATCTGGAATGAGATTTAAGGCATTGTGCGAATGAGTAAAAACACCTTCAACATCTCCTGTTGCTGCTGCAATATATCCATATGCAGAAGCAATTGTAGCTGGCAATAAATCAAATTGAGTCCTATCATTTATAATAATATTTTCTAAATTCCCATCTGTTTGATAAACATTATATAATTCTTGAGATTTTTTAAACCATTCTAAAGAAGCTTCTGTATCTCCTAAGTCAAGCAGGGCCCAACCGTAGCCCATTGTAAGTACTGGACTTTTTTCAAGGATAATAGGTGGCAATTTTTTTACCATATCAAGCCAAGATGCTGATTGAAGTTGAATGTCCATTTCTGACCATTTACATTCGATAATTTTCGCTGCTTCTTCAAAATCATTTGCCTCTAGGAAATGATGAATGGATTCTTGAGTGAATCCATTGGATTTATACCAAATCCCTGCTAATCCATGAAGTGCTTCCATTTCCTGCTTTGATTCTTGGCTTAGCCTTTGTCTTAAAACATCTCTAAAAAGATGGTGATATCTGAACCATTTATGAGTCAGGTCTGTAGAAACTATAAAACAGTTGGTCTTCATAAGTTTTTCAATAATATGGTTGGAGCTACCTGTTTCCAATTGAAGTACAGCATCACAGAGATCTTTAGAAAAAAAATCTAATATAGAAGTCCTAAGAAGAAACTCCTTAATTTCAAGGGGCTGACGTTCAAGCACCTCTTCCATAAGATAATCCATAACATAGTGTTGATTCTTGGAAAAACTATGGATAAAACCAGTAATATCATCTATTCCCTGCATTGAGAGAGCTAACATCTGTAATCCTGCAATCCAGCCCTCAATACTCAAGTAAATGAGACGTATGTGCTTTTCTTCTAAGGAAATATTTAGTTGCTTTAAAAAGTATTTCTTAACCTCTTCTTCTGTGAATCTCAGTTGAGAAATTCTAATTTCCAGTAATTTCTTATCTGCCCTCATTTTCGCTAATGGAAAGGGAGGATCTTCCCTAGTAATTAAAACAAGCTGCATAAAGGGTGGAAAATGATCTAAAATAGTTTTAATCACTTCATGTATTAGCTGATTTCTTATGAGGTGATAATCGTCAAAAATTAGGATATATGGAGATTTAATTGCATGTAATTGATTAATTAGTGCTTTTAGAAATGCTTCAAATCCAATAGACTGAAAAGCAGCAAGAAGATGCTTAAGTTCTTGAGATACTTGCAAATCAATAGGTTTTATTCCAGCTATAAGATAAGTAAAAAACTGTATCAAATTGTTGTCCCAATCATCTAGTGAATACCAACAATATGCTTTGCTTTGTTCAGATAACCAAGCGCTAACTATGGTAGATTTTCCTGAACCAGCTTGAGCAGATACTAGAATCATATTTGCCCAGTCACTGTCTTTAAGGCGGGATTCTCTTGAAATTACAAGATATGGTATCTCAGGTTTATTTAGTTTAGTCATAAGTATAGGAATATTCATGGTTCTTCTCCTTCTATTTTGGGGGTTTTATGAAATACAATATAATGTAACTCATGCCCACTAACTTAATATTCTTATACCCATATATTGTAGGTTCTCCACTTGCAGCTAATATTCTCATACAAATAATTGTTACGCTTTAGATTTTAATTCTAGATCATCATTTTATTAGAGATTTTAGTAGCACTCCAGCCTAGACTTCTTGCCCATGCACGGGCATTAGATGCATCTTCTTTATCTTCACCTTCATAGATTGTACCTAGCAAATCTGCAAATCCCCTTAATCCACCAACATCATCAAGTACAGAGATGCCATCTTTATGAATACAAACGGGTTTGTGCTTATCTACTACGATATCTTCTGCTTCTTCCAACTCATATTCATCAATAATATTTTGTGCTAATAAATCCTTGCAATCTTTGTATTTAGTTATTTTAACTATCCAGTTGTCTCCAAAATCATAATTATAAATAAGCTCTTTAGTCACAGGGAATAAATCTTTTGGATTAATCTCTTCACCTTGAGCTGCAATAACTTTATCTACTTCTAATCGTTCTAGCAGACTTTCAGTACCACCATCTATGATGATGGAATCATTCATCTCTTCAAGAGTTAAATCAATTAAAGGTGCTTTTTTTATTATTTTTATTTTAACATTTTCATGGCCTTTTGCCCGTTTCCAATAGTCTGTAAAAGATTCTCTAACTTCTACCATCTTGTAGTATTCCAAAAGTTCCTCTACATCTTGTCTTGCTATTTCGGGATGTTCCATAATTCCACCATAAATATAAGGGCCTATATATTTCTTTCTAAGCCAAACTTTGAAACTTCCTCTCTCGTAATCATCATCCCAGAAAACATCTTCTTGTGCTTCAGATGGAGGTTGAAATAGTATTCCAACTAAATCAGCCCATCCTTTCACAGTACCATCTGTTAACTTCTCATATATCTCCTCTGGTAAGTAAAACCTACGTAAATGTGAGTTTTGCCATCCAAATAACTTTTGAATTGCATAATGAAGATTATGAAGTGGCATATCTGAAGGGATTAGGATATCTCTAGTTATAGAATCACCACTACTGGATTCCCCATATCTTTTTAGCATTCGTTTCTCATAATCTGATAGATATTCATGTTTTAATTCTAAATGAATGCGTATTGGAGTGATATGATTTTTTATTGACCTTAAATTATTTTTCATCTTCTGCTCCTTTCTGAAACTTAATTATTCATTATAATCTTAGTACATCAATCAAATGTTCCTTACAAAACAAATACGTCTAAGCCTTTTAGATCTTGCTATAAAATGTGAACACCTATTTACAAGGTCACTATTTGCTATTAAATTACCAGTTTCTAAAAGTTAAAAGAAATAGAAAGGGTTAGGGGAATATGGATCATTAAAAGATTCACAGTCTTCTAGCCAAGAATCCATGTTAAACATAATCGTATCAGTCACTTCATCATAATCCGACTTATCAATATATCCCCGATTAAGCATGCTTTTATAGAATTTTTTTATACTTACTGCGTTACTTTTAATTGTGCTGGGAGTAGACCACATACATTTACGTATAAAGAAGTTTCCTAGAAAACCATCCATATAAAAATCTTCTGTACCTGATATCATCTCCAATGGTTCTTCCATCAAAAGATAGGTATTTATATAGAAGTCTACATTTCGAATATGTCTTCTTATTGTCTTCTCTTTTAATCCTGAATTTAAAAGATCCTTCTGTAATTCCTCAAGATAAATTTCATTTCTCATCCGAATTTCATTGCATTTCTGTTCATAGTCTTCATAATTCATATTCTTTCATCTCCTTTTATTTTTCATAATCAATATTATTACTTTCGCACCACTCAATGGCTATTGTTTTCAAAGCTTCATTCTGAAATTTATACCAATCATCTTCTATATTATA
>LSQX01323766.1_pt1 | contig 32858 bp, 31 predicted proteins | sample 654561 | NCBI WGS metagenome assembly LSQX01 (sample SAMN04489861, study PRJNA283612) | anaerobic digester metagenome | isolation source: 4 biogas reactors fed with cattle manure at either 37C or 55C with and... | place: Denmark: Kongens Lyngby | collected 2014 | reverse complement strand
CGTCCGAAATCATTTTTACCGGACTTTTCTCAATATCCCGGATATCAATCTTTTTAAAACTCATTGCTTTTCCTCCCTTATTTGCATATGTTAATAAAATGTGAAATTATTTCTCATGAAAATAAATTTCCATATTAGAAATATAATCAGATGTGCCGATATTATAATATTAATCATAATAATCAAAAAATTCAACTGTTTTTTATTTTAAACTGATTTTAAAGAAAGGGTGATTTAATGGGCGAGCAGTACATCCCTGAAATCCAGGGTTATTTGCGAAAATTCAGGCTAAAGGTGCCTGAAGAAATTTATAAGTGTTCAGGCATCAAGATTTTTGGAAAGCGCATCAAATCTGTATTGTTTTCAACAGATGTCAGTATAATAAGAAACACAAATGCAGACGCCGTTATTGCAGTATATCCCTTCACCCCTCAGCCTGTGATTACTCAGGCGGTTATGGTTGCTGCGGATGTTCCTGTTTTTGTCGGAGTCGGCGGTGGTCTGACTCAGGGCCTGCGTGTTGTCAACCTTGCTCTCCATGCTGAGTTTCAGGGTGCTTTGGGTGCTGTTGTCAATGCGCCAACAAAAAACGAAATTATTAAGGAGCTCAAATCCAGCATAGATATCCCCCTTGTTGTAACCGTCGTTTCGGAAAATGACGACATTGGCAAAAGGCTAGAGGCAGGTGTCGATATTCTGAATGTTTCGGTTGCCTCTAAAACTCCTGAGCTTGTTGCAAAAATACGGAAAAACTTCCCCACAGTGCCAATAATTGCAACCGGAGGGCCTACCCGAGAAACAATCCTCGAAACTATTGCCGCCGGTGCAAATGCCATTACATGGACTCCTCCTTCAAACGGCGATATTTTCAAGGACATTATGGATGCCTACCGTAAGGGAGAGGAGCATCCGGTTTTCTAGGCCATTAAACAGTATCAGAACATTCTGGACTGAGTGTTTTATATCAATTACTTTCAAAATTATACCGAAAAGCAGAGGCAAGAACAACTTTGCCTCTGCAGCTTTTTTTCGGCTGATTTTTATTCAACCCTAATTTTTAATGCCGATTATGCTAGCCCTGGGCGAATGCCGCTACGGTAAGCATATATTCACCGACCTGTGCGCCGAACTCGGGTGCGCCGTCCATAATCAGGCGGCCTGCCTTTGTTGCTTCAAGCATATCGTCCGTTGAGAGAAGAATGCCCAGCGCACTGTCAAGATTATCGAAACGAAGGGTGAAGAACGGCATTGCCCTCTTATATTCCCCCCTGCCCGCACGGCTCTTGCCCGCCTTAATACGCAGATACGCCGAAATCTCGGGGTACCCGTCAACAGCCCAGGCATAGACTCTGTCCGGGCTCTTTTTTGCCCATTCGTGAATTACCTCATGCCCGTTTTTGTTAAGCTGACTGATGCCGCTCGAAAGCAGATAAAAGAAGCATTTGACAAGGAGCTTCTTTGTTTCTTCATCTTCGGGTGCTTTTTTTGCATTCAAAAGCGATGACATTTTGAGAAGAACTCTCATGAACAAAACAAAGGTTTCGGTCTTTTTGGCAATGCCCCTCATTTTCGGGAGTGTTGAAGGGGATATTTTGCCCTTAAAAAAAGCGTTCATTGTCTCTATGCTTTTAAACTCAAGCTCAATGTGCGGGTTTTTTGTAACCCTATCGGCGTGAACAAGCCATTCGCCCGCATTAATCACAAAATGAGTGGCAACCTTGCCTGCAGGTGCATCCGGGTCAAGCGCACTTATCTGAATAACGGCATGCGTGTGCTCGAATTTTTTATTAAGTGAGGGCACATCGTTTGCAATGACCTTGACAAGGGGCAGTGCTGCGTTGAGGAATATTTTATTAGTTAATATCTCATTCTTTGTGGCCAATACAATCATTCCTTTCCGATTTTTAAGTCATTCTTAAAAATCAAACCTCATCATCCCAGTCATCGTCAAGCTCAAAGTCCTTGCCCATAACCTCACGCACAGCCTCAATAATCCCGTTTGAATCTATGCCGAGCATCGACATAATATCCTCATGCAGGCCGATAGGCGCAAATTCATCCTTAATGCCAAGCTGCTTGAATGCGCAGCCCTTGCCCGATTCAACAATGACCTCTGCAACAGCGCTGCCAAGGCCGCCGATAATCGTATGGTCCTCAACGGTGATAATGCGGCGGGTATCCATAACAGCCTTGAGAATAGCCTCACGGTCAATCGGCTTTATTGTATGCATATTGAGCACTCTGACCTTTAAACCGTCCGCATTGTCAAGGAATTTAGCCGCCTGCAATGCCTGGAAGGCACATGAGCCACAGGCGATAACTGTTATATCCGTGCCTTTATTGAGCTCAACCGCCTTGCCGACCTCAAAGCCGTAATCGGTGTTCGGATAAAGCACACGGTCAAAGCCTCTGTTAATACGGATATAATAAGGCCCGAAATTGTCATATGCCGCACGGACTGCGTTGACGGTTTCCATACCGTCTGCGGGACAGATAACGGTCAGGTTCGGGATGGAGCGGCAGACTGCCATATCGCATATCGCATGGTGTGTCGAGCCAGCCTGGCCGAAGGATGTCCCCGAATGTGTTGCGATTATCTTTGCATTTACATTCTGGTAGCAGATATCGGTATGCAGCTGGTCCGCACTGCGAAGGGATGCAAATACTGAAAATGTCGAAAGGAAGGGTACAAGCCCGGCCTTTGCCATACCTGCGGCAATGCCGAACATATTCTGCTCAGCTATGCCTACATTGAAGAACCTGTCAGGGAACTTCTCACCGAACATACCGATTTTTGTTGATTTGCCGAGGTCAGCGGTGAGAGCCACCACTTCGGGGTGCTGCTCACCCAGCTCACACAGGGCCTTGCCGTAATATTCCGCCGTTGAGAGAGCGGTTGAGTCAATAGCCGTGTAGGTTAATCCTCCTGCCATAATTTAAGCACCCTCCTTTTCTGCCCTGGCAACACGCTTTTCGTAATACCTTTCAAGGCTTTCCTTTGCCTGGTTGTATTTATCCTCATCAAGTGCGCCGTAATGCCAGCGATAGTCATCCTCCATGTAATCAATGCCTGCACCCTTTTTGGTGTTGGCAACTATCATGACGGGCTTTTCAGTCTTGTTCTCAAGTGCAAAATCAATTGCCTCTGTTAGCTCCTTTATGTTCTGACCGTCAATCTCCTTGACTATGAAGCCGAATGCAATCCATTTATCACAGAAGGGCTCAAGGCTCATGACATCCTCTGTTCTGCCGTCAATCATGCACTTGTTCCGGTCAACAAAAGAGATGAGGTTTGTTACCTTAAAGTGAGCGGCTGCCATAGCAGCCTCCCAGTTGGAGCCCTCGTCACATTCACCGTCGCCAAGAATGCAGTATGTTTTATAGCTTCTCCCCAGAACTCTTGCGGCAAGAGCCGTGCCCAGAGCAATGGGCAGCCCGTGGCCGAGAGAGCCCGTTGATGCATCTACACCGACAACCTTGTTTGAATCAAGATGAATACCCATCTTTGAATTTGTGTGGTTGAAGGTTTTGAGCTGTTCGGGGTCATTAAAGCCTTTATCGACAAGCACCGGTGCATATGCAATGCCTGCATGGCCTTTGCTGACAATCAAACGGTCCCTTTCCGCCCAGTTTGGGTCCTCTACATTGATGTTGAGGTACTTGTGGTAGAGGACTGTCAGTATATCCATAACGCTCATTCCGCCGCCGATATGCCCGCTACCTGCCCAAAAGGTTGTGTCAAGGCAAAGCCTGCGCAGCTCATTTGCCTTTTTTTCAAGCGCCAACCATTCCTGCTTTGATAATGGCATAGTTTTCTTCCTCCTTTTATTTAGAATAAACTTAAACTCTTAAAACGCATCGGGATGCTTTGCCTTGACAATCTTGAATGCCTCGTCCGCAACCTCGCCCGTGAGTCTGATATCATCATCGGAAAGAGCAGCGTTGATGAAATGGTTGTGGTGGCCTGCAAAGAAGATGCCTCTCTTGACACACTCTGCAATCCACTCCTGATGCATCATCATACTGTCGTCATTTGCAATTCTCAGATAGAACAGCTGAGGCTCACCCGAAATGACAAGGTCAAAGCCGTTGTTTTCGGCAGCTGCCTTTAAGGTGTTGCAGACCTTAATCCCTTTTTCACGCAGTAGATTTGAAATATCAATAGCCTTCATCTTTTTGATGTTTGCAATTGCCGCAGCGAAGGGCACTGCACTCATCCAGTAGCTGCCGGTATATGAAAGTCCGCTGACCGCTCCCTTGAGGAACTCCTTGCCGCAAAGGCAGGAAACATTCCAGCCGTTTGCAATCGCCTTGCAAAAGCAAATAAGGTCAGCCTCAAAGCCATAAAAATGGTCAGAGCCTTCAATGTCCAGGCGGAAGCCTGTGCGCACATCGTCAACTATAAGAATTATTCCCTTCTCGGTGCAAAGCTCCCTGACCTTCTGCCAATACCCTTCGGCAGGCAGGGGATTATCAAAATAGTTGCCGTGGAGGTAAGGCGTAGCAATATATGCGGCAATCTCGCCCTCGTTTTCGGCAATAATCTTTTCAAGGCCTTCAACATCGTTCCAGTCCACATAGAGGTTGTTGGCAACATCCTCGGGGAGAACACCAGGATAGTCAATCTTTTGAGTCCATGGTGAAACACCGTGATAGAAGCCGTTTACAAAAATAATCTTTTTTCTTTTGGTAGCGTTTCGGGCAGTCATTACAGCAAGGGTGGTTACATCATTGCCGTTTTTTGCGAAGAAAGCCCAGTCTGCCGATTTGACGGTGTCAACCATCGTTTCTGCAAACTCCACCATTAGGTATGACGGTGAGGTTGTGCAGTTGCCTATCTTTGCCTGAGCAATTGCCGCAGCGTCAACATCCTTGTCGCAATAGCCTAGAATGTTGGGGCCATAGGCACACATATAGTCAATGTATTTGTTACCGTCAACATCCCAGAAATATGTACCTTTTGCCTTCTCACCGAAAAGGGGCCAGTCCTCAACGGGGATGAAGTTGCCTTCTGCCGGGCCTAAATGGCCGTAAACACCCGATGGGATAACCTTTGTTGCTCTGTTGAAAAACTCACGGCTTTTTTCATGCGAATAAATTGGAAAGCTCATTCCTGTCCCCTCCTTAAGCAAGATACAGAGCTACTCTGTCGAGTATTCTGTTAACATTGTCTATCATATTTATCATACCGCACATTGTGATTTTGCCCTCACCTATGCAGGCAATGGCATTGACATTTCCGTCAAATAAATCCCTTGCAAGCTCGATGCTTTCAAACTCCATGACTGCCCTCGGGTTTTCGGGTGCCCGTTTGACTGTAATCAGGCGATGGTCCTTGCAGCGGATTGTCGCCGCCGGCCCATTCTTGATGGAGAATTTTATTTCTCCGTCAATGATATGGGATGCGCTGAATTTGCCTATTTCGTCATTATTGCCTATCTGCGCTATTGCAACGGCAATAGTGTATAGCATCAAGGTTGTGCTTCTGACAAAAAAGTCCCTGTCCTCAAGGTCCTCTGGAGTTGCTCTTAGATATTTTGTGAGCAAGTCCGTAAGGGCGGTAAAATCCTTGAGCAGGAAATTGACGTGGGTGAGCCCTTTTGTTGGTATCGGAGTAACCGTTCCGTCAATCATTGCGTTGAATTTTTCGCAGGAGCCGAATGGGATTTTGATTGTGCAGTCTTCAACTCCCTGCTCCATTCTGCAGCGGCCGTTCTTAAATGTAATGGTGGCACTCGGACCTCCCTTTACCTCAAAGCCGATTGAAATCGGTTTTTTGTTTGTGAGCAGAGCGCTTGCTGCAGGGTCAAGCTCACAAAGATTTTCAAGGGTGCCTAATATGGCATACATATTTATGTATGCCAGGGTTTTTGAGTCTGTCAAAACACATTCCTCCTTTTATAATGCAATATGCACAATATCTGAGCAGATATAATTCATCTGTTAGAATATTTTACCAATAATTTCTGAAATTGTCAATATTTTTTATCTGTTTAATAATATCAGGGCAATATGATTTCCTCTTCATATCTGTTTATGCCCTGTGTTCCGATTTCCTTGAGATAAGGGATGAAATAAAGCCCGGGAGTTCTGCCTGCGGGGTATAGGTCCTTGAGCGGAACCATGACGAACGCCCTCTCGAGGATTCTCGGGTGCGGCAGAGTCAATTCAAAGCTCTCGCTTTTCATGCCTTCGTAAAGGAGCAGGTCAAGGTCAAGAATACGGGGCCCGTTTTTTACTGTCCTTATTCTTCCGAAAGCAGCTTCAATCCCGAGGCAGGCGCCCAGCAATGCCATGGGCGACATATTTGTCCCTACTAGTATTGCTGCGTTGAGAAAATCGCCCTGCTCCTGAAAACCGACTGGCTTGGTTTCATATATATGCGAAGCCTCCAGAATACTTGTGCCGGGCAAGAGTGAAATAGCCTTGACGGCGTCGTTTATATTCTTGTATCTGTCGCCCATATTCGTTCCTATCCCGATAACAGCATTTGTCATTCTAAAAACCCCCTCTGTTTCTCTCTATCTTTATTGCTGTATAATTGAAATCCGCTTTAATCGGAGCATCGGGCTTTTTAAGTGTAACCTCCACGCTCGCAAGCATTTCATATTCCTCAAGCAATGCCTGCGCCACTCGTTGTGCGGCTCTCTCAATCAGGTCATTTTTTTCCTCCGTCATAACACGGATAACCGTCTTTATGATTTTTGCATAGCTCACCGTATCACGGAGGTTGTCTGATTCGCAGGCTTTTTTTAGGTCTGCTTTTGCAACAAGGTCAATTTCAAAGGTCTGCCCATTCTCCTTCTCCTCAGCATTTACGCCGTGAAAAGCAAAAACCCTCAGCCCGTTAATGATTATACTATCCATATAATATTGCCTCCGCCGTTCTTGCAGCCTGCACTGCCTGCCGCACATCATGCACCCTGATAATATCCGCGCCGCCCGCTATGGCAAGAGTGTGGGCGGCAACAGTCCCCGCTGCCCGTGCCGTCGGATCAGGCTCGTTTGCGGCAATGCCAATAAGCCTTTTGCGTGAAGCGCCGACAAGGAGGGCTATACCGTCAATTTTTATTTTTCTCAGCTCCTTTATAAGCGTCAGGTTATCCTCATGGCTCTTGCCGAAGCCTATGCCCACATCAAGGCATATTCTTTCACTTTCAACGGCAAGCTCCCCGGCACGCCTAAGTGAAGCTTCAAAGAAGCTCCTGACTGCATTAGCCACCCCTTGCGGATATTCGGGGTGTGCGCCTGCACCACCGCAGTTGTGCATAATTACCCAGCCTGCATTGTGAGAATTCACTATTGACGCCATTCTCCCGTCAACGCGCCCGCTGACATCGTTGATAATCGAAGCCCCGTTACTCAGAGCGTATTCGGCTGTTTGCGGGTAAAAGGTATCAACAGAAACGGGCACATTCAGCCTGCCCTTTAATGCTTCAAGCACAGGGGAGAGCCTTTCGATTTCCGTCTGTGCCGACACTGGTTCGGCATCCGGGCGTGTGGACTGAGCGCCGATGTCTATTATATCCGCACCCTGCCCGCACATTTCGAGAGCATATACGGCGGCTTTATTCGCATCAAAGTATTTCCCTGCATCTGAAAATGAGTCCGGAGTGACATTGAGAATGCCCATGACATATGTTTTTGAACACAAAGGGAGATTAAATCTCCCTGCTCTCAAGCAATTCATTGTTCTATCCTTTCAGAAGCGACATTACCTCAGCCCTTGTTCTGGCATCGCTCTTCATTATTCCCCTGAGTGCAGAGGTGTGAGTTCTTGACCCTGCCGCCCTTGCTCCTCTCATTGTCATGCACAGGTGCTCCGCCTCAATAACAACTGCAACTCCCAAAGGCTCTAACTCTTTGAATAGAAAATCGGCAACCTGAGCGGTCAGCCTCTCCTGGAGCTGAGGGCGTTTAGCATAGCTATCGACTATCCTTGCAAGCTTTGAAAGGCCTATGACCTTTCCGTTTTTGGGGATATAGGCTATATGTGCCCTGCCCATAAATGGGATTAGGTGATGCTCGCACATTGAATAGAGCGGAATCTCCCTGACTACCACCATTTCATCGTTGTTTTCTTCGGTAAAAATTTTCAGATGCCTTCTCGGGTCGTCACCGAGACCCGAAAAAATCTCCTCGTACATTCTGGCAACCCTTGCAGGTGTTTCGGCAAGTCCCTCCCTTTCAGGGTCCTCGCCGATTGCAATGAGAATTTCTGTGATTGCATTCTCGATTCTTTTTTTATCCATTCTCTTTCGCACCTCAATAATCATTCAAACATAAGCCGCGGCGGATTAATTATTTGAAAATAAATATTATTTCAATTACATTATAGTCGTCGTTCCGAATATAAGAAGTCTCCGTAGTGTGCAGTTTTTTGACTGCCGAAAGATTTGAAACCGTGAGTATTCTGTAAATCTGTTCGTCGGTAAAAAGGCCTTTGAATGCTGCATCATACAGCTTCTCCGAAGAAAATCTCAATTCAATGGAGCTTTCACCCTCATTTACCGCCTGAGAAATGCGCTCGGCAATTATGGTTTGTGTTTCGGAGTTGTAATCCTTAAAGTAAAGGTCTCTTTTAATGTAATAGTTTTCGGCATTTGCCGTGCAGGGATTAACGGATTTAAAATCGCTGTGAGTTTTTGAGATATCATCATCAGTAAGGTTAAAATATGTGTAGCGTGATTCGTCGGTGTTCTCCTGACTTATCGGGTCATCCCATGTTAAGTCAAGGTTATAGTAGTTGCCGTTTATTTTTACGACATTCCACATATGGCCCTCATATTTCCCCTGAGGATTCTTTGCCTGACCACCTATCACATAGGCATCTATCGCGCACATATCAAACAATAGCTTTGCTGCCTTTGCATAGCCCTCGCAGGCAGCCTTACCATTGACGAGCGCTCCGTAAACGGTGTTTTCGTTATGCACCCCTTCATGCTTATAGCTACAATTTTCAATTATTCTGTCATGAATAAGCAGCTCTTTTTTAAAATCACTCATATTCTCCGAAATGCCGCCGAGAATTTTGTTCGCCGCCTTGAGAACCTCCCGCTTCTGGATTTGCAGCTCATTGGCAGTCAGAATATAATTCGTATTAAAATATGAACNNATATTGCAGGTTCTGCCAAGCTGAAGCAAAAGAGGATTATCGAAAAGCAGAGCCTCCAAAACGGTCGAGAGGGATTCCGAATCAAGCTCCGGAATCTCTATTTTTATGGGCAGCTCGTCAACCTGACTCAGAACATTGTTATAGGCATGTTTTTCTCGGTTCGTGAGCTGGTTGAAATAGTATTTTGTTTTGCCGCCTATATCTTTAAGCTCATAAACGGGCTCATTATCCCAATCAACACCCGGAGTCAGATAATCTTTAATCTGCGCCACATAGGATTTGATTACCCCGGATTCCTCACCAACCAGGCAGCCGGACAAGGAAACGAGCATTGCAGCCGCAATAAATAAAGCAACAACCCTTTTCATTAATGTCTCCCCCGCAGATTTTATTTAAGGTCCTTAAGTTCAATTATAGCACAAGCCCTTATGCCTGTCTCTTTGGAAGCAATATGATTAAGATATTCCTCCGAGCTTGTATAATCAACTATTGAAATATTGCTTTCAACAAGGTTTATCAGCGCACCAAAAAACTCTTCCCCGTCCTCAAGATTGTCGGTATTAATATATTGTTCGAGCATACTGCAGATAATTTCCGCCTGTCTATCCAGCCCCTCGTCGCCCTTAAAGGAGCAGTATTTCATATATTTATTGAGCGAATCGCCCTTCAAGCCCTGCCTGCCTTCAACAAGCGAAAGCATAAAATCATCATTCTCAAAATTGATTTTTTCTTTTATTTCAACTGTCAGAGCCCCCATTTTGTTGACGGCATCCTTAAAGCCCTTTTCATCCGAGCCTATATAGCGGTCAATTTTCAGGCTGCCCATCTTTTCAACCGCCTCAACAAGCCTTATTTCGCCTCCGCTCCCGAAATGCTCAAAAAGGGTTGCATTTTTGCCGCCGACAGTTGCCCTCTCCTTTGGCGATAGAGTGCAAACCCTGAAATCCTCCCTATTAAGGTCAGCTCTGATAACTGCAATGAAATGCAGCGCCTGATTATCCCTGTCACTGCAGAAAACCAAAAAATTCGCACTGCCGGAAAAAACTTCCGGAGCGGTTGTCTGTTCCGAGGTTTCGGCATCGTCGTTTGCACCTTTAAAAAGGTTTGAAATGTTGAAATCAACAGATTTCAGAAAGAACAGCGCAGATACACTTCCGAAAACAAGTATAAAAATAAGAAAACCGAAAAAGAACCTTCTCGTCCGAGAAGCCTGTCGTTTCTTTTCCGTCTGAAATCTCAAGCCTTTTTTCTTTGCCAAAAAATCTCACCCCAAATTTTGCTTTATTCCAAGTATTGCAGCCGAACAGGCATCAATTCGGGCACATCCATCGCCTTTCATCTCTGCCCCCAGCAGGCTGACAGCACCCTTCCACTCATCCTGCAGATAATAGTCAATTTCATGATTGTTCCTGTTTGCAATAAGGAGGATTTTTGAGTCCCCATCAACTCTCGCATAGGCTATGCACCCTAGGGCTGCGGAAACGGGGATAAATTCCCCCTCTCTGAGTGCCCTGCTGCCACGCCTTATTCTGCCTAGGCTTTTATACCATTCAAGCAGCTCGCCGTTCTCATTGCCCCACGGGTAACAGCCCCTGTTGAATGGGTCAACGCCTCCCTCAAGCCCCGCCTCGTCCCCATAATAGATACAGGGCACACCGGGCAGAGTGAATTGGATAGCACTTGCCACCTTCATGAGCCTTATTGCCTGCTGCAGCTTATCCTTATCGAGCCTTTCGCCGTCATACCTTAATCCCTTTTTGCTCTGCTTTTCGGCACCTGCAAGCCTTGTCAACGCCCTTGCGGTGTCATGCGTGCCGATATGATTCATTAAAACGGCTATCGACTGCGGTGGATAGTTTTCAAATATGCTCATGACGGAATCCATAAAGCCTTGCGTTTCACCCGTTTTGAGGAATTTAAAGATACTTAGTGCAAACGGGTAGTTCATCACTGAATCGAGCTGACTGCCAAGAAGGTACTTCCGCCTTGTGCCGTAGCTGATTTTATTTGAAGCGTCCTCCCAAACCTCGCCGAGAATATATGCGTCTGGCTTCTCGGTTTTAACCGCACAGTTCAGAGAGTTTAAAAAAGAATCGGGCAATTCATCGGCAACATCAAGCCTCCAGCCGCTCGCACCCGCTCTTAACCATTTTCTAATCACTCCGTTTTCGCCCGTTATGAAATCGGCAAAGCTCTGCTCTGTTTCGTTTGTTTCCGGCAGGATATCGACTCCCCACCAGCAAACATAATCGTCCGGCCATTTTTTGAATTTATACCATTTGAAGTAGGGGGACTCCTGCGATTGATAGGCTCCGTTGTTGTCATATCTGCCCATTGCGTTGAAATAGACACTGTCACTCCCTGTGTGGCTGAAAACGCCGTCAAGGATAATCCTTATCCCGCATTCTTCCGCAGCACGGCACAGGGAGGTAAAATCCTCCTCGCTGCCCAGCAGGGGGTCAATTTTCATATAGTCTGCGGTATCGTATCTGTGGTTGGAATGAGCCTCAAAAATCGGGTTTAAATAAATGCAGTTAACACCCAGTTCCCTGAGATAGCCGAGCTTATGCTCAATGCCCTTAAGGTCGCCGCAGAAATAGTCGTATTTATTTATTTTGCCATTCTTGTCAGGCTCCCACATAGGTTCTCCGCTCCAGTCGGTGCGGATTATTCTATCCTCGGGTACACCGCTCTTTTTATCGCCCGAATAGCAGAATCTATCAGGGAAAATCTGATATATTATGCCACCCTTGAGCCATTCAGGCGTTTTATATCCCTTTGCATAAACAGTCATTTGCCATTGACTGCCGCCGTTTGAAATGCTGCCTATGCCGTTGCCTGCATTCTTTATCTGCTGTTTGCCACTGCCGGAGTCGAATTCAAAGCTGTACCAGTAAATGCCTGCTTCTTCGGGAGTGTGAAAAACCGTCCACCACTCTTCGTCAGTGCCCTCCATTCGCTCCCAGTCCATTGAAATGTATTGTGCCTCCTGCCCGTCCATATAGCACACAAGTCTTATCCCCGTGCACCTGATATCTCTGGGCAGAATCACCCTGAAATTGACCTTTGTGCCTGCTTCAATCGCTCCGAAAGGGTTTTTATGATATTCCGCTCTGGAGTTATAGGGTATATAATGCATTACATCCTCCGAAATTGCTATTCTCCGTCCCTGATAATAAAGCAGGGAGTTTTTTCCCCTGAAGCCGTTTTGACAGGGATAACTGTTTTTCCGTCGGCTCGAATCGGGCTCTCAAGGGTAATGCCCCTCAAATCAACTGCATATGCCTTTGCCGCACTACCCAGCAGGGTTCCGTCATAGATTTGGCTTGTGCCGCTTGCCGTTGCCTGACCGTCAACCATTAGTATGACAACGGTTTTTCCCGCAGCTTTAACCGCACCGTCAACAAAGTCAAGAAGAGTGCCGTTCCTTGTCAAGGCTCCCTGTTCATTCTCACCTGCAAAGGTTGCTCTTGACAGGCCGACTGACGGGTATTGCACTGAATCAAGGAGCACAAAATCGACATTCAGCTCACATATCTCTTTGATAATGTCATAAAGATACTGCTGTGCATCTTCTGAATAGGGGTTAAGCCACGGCTTGCCGCCATTTGCAAAGCTCTTGTCAAGCCAAAGCATCCCCGTGTTGCCCATGTAATTAATAGCCATTGTGCCTCTGAACTTGCCGGCTGCAAGAGGGTCCTTGAAACAATGTATTCTCGCAATTACGGCTATATTCTCCTGCTTGCACAGGGCAATACAGTCACTCACGGCGGAACTGGCGTTTTCGTCCGCCGCAGTTGTTTCCATTTGTGCAATAGATGAGTCATAGCAAAGATATCCCATTGTGTTTTTAAAGTTTATTATTGCCGCATTCCCGCCCTGAGCCTTGACATTTTCCAGCTCTCTGCTCATGCTCTGCGTATCGGCAAGGGCATCGGTGCCAATATATACAGCCTTCATATTGCTGCTGATTACCGCCGGCTGTGCAGCCTGAGTTGTCGTTTCTGCCTGAGCCTTTGTCGTGCTTTGACTTGCAGTTGTTTCCTCTATCTTAGGCATCTCCGAAATATCAAGCATAACATCGGTTATGAAATACCCGACAGCAACAATCGCACATATACCCGCAACCGCCAGAACGGTTTTGATTATTTTCCTTCTTCTCATTCTCTCGGTGTAACTCGTTCGCTTGCCCATAGAACCACCGGGATAAAAGCGTGAAAAGCCCGTGAAGCTGCTATGCCTTCGGTTATATTCATTGATATAATCCGAATCATATTTCTTCCTTCTTTTCAATATAAATGCCCCCGTTTTTAATAATATTTATCAAGCAAAAAGCGAGGTGCCTGAAAACCCCGTGAACGCCATTGAGAGCAGGGCAACATAGAGAAACATTGCGGGTGCTCCCTTAAACGCCTGAGGCAAATTAGGGTTACTTTCAATCCTTTTAAGCCCGATACTGATAAGAGAGATTGCAAAAATAAAAGCAATTCCGGAGCCGACACCTATACCGATGCTTGCTGCAAAGGTATTGCCCAGCCTGCGGTTTAACAGCGGGATGGCAAAAACAAGGGTATTGAGCGCCGCCATACCAATCATGCTCAGGAACTTTCTGCCGGGCTTGAAGACAAATTTCACCGCCAGCACCGTGACAAGGTAGAGAGCTACCAGCACCCCGCCGAAAATCGCGCTGTGAATGGCTAAATTTAACCTGTCAATTTGGACTATGAAATCCAATGCACGGCAGATTACGGCAGAAAGCACCGAAAAATAGGCAACCATTATCGAAAAAGCTGCAAGGCGCCTGGGTTTTGTAGCCATACGAACAGCTTCGCTCGCACCGTAGCCGCCGCTGAAAACAAGGTTCTGAATAAAAGTAATATAAAGTGCTGCATTCAAAAGACTAAAGAACCAACTCAAATTCCGGCACCTCCTCAGTTATCTAGATTATGTTTTTTTCTGAAGTTTTCAAAAAGCTCAGAAATATCACGGTCAAATTCATCGGCATACTCATTTATTTCGTTCGGATTATCTTCCCCGTTATTCTCATCTGCGGCTTTCGGGGTGATTTCATCTCCCCTAGCAGGCACATCCGTTTCGTCCTGTTGCTGTTTTTCGGGCTGCGGCTCGTTATAATCCGATGCAATTTCCAACGCTGTTTCTTCAAGTGGTAAAACCTCCGAATCCGAGGGCGATTGCTCCGCAGCTTCCTCTCCCTGAGGGATATCGGGGACATAAACCACCTTCTCAGATGTTTTAGGCAAAGCCTCCGTCTTACTGATGCCTGTATTTTCATTGCTTGCGGTATCAGGTCCGGTGATTTTTCCCCTATTGAGCGCAGAGGGCTTTTTTTCACTGCCTCTGACAGAGGCCGCTCTTTGCTCCTCTGCTCTGGAGGTCTTTATTTTGAAGCTCATATCCTTTTCAAAGCGGGGAAAAAACCTGATAACAATTGCTTTGTGGAGTGCTGCGAGCAGGCCGACCACCGTAAAGCCGCCAAAGGTCATGAGTAAGCCCGGGGCTGCAGGGTTTTCGAAAATAACTCTGCCGGCAATTGTTCCGTTGCCCAGCAGCTCCCTAATTGCACCCACAATCAGAAAAACCACACTGTAGCCCAGCCCCGCTGAGAATGCGTCAATAAAGCTTGCCAGAGGATTGTTTCTGACAGCAAATTTCTCGCATCTGAGGGCTGCAAGGGAGCTTACGGCGAGGAGAGGCAGATAAATACCGATGCTCGTGGCTACGCCATAATTCCTTGCGTCCATATAATACATTGCAGGGCAGGCAATAAGCAGACCTATAATCATATATATTGCAACTCTTATCCATGCAGGCACCCTTTTGAGTGCAACGCTGGCAAAAGTCTCGCATATTATTAAAAGTAGAACGGTTATTGCAGCAAGCACGGCTGCTGCGGGAAGTGACACGGTTGCCGCAACAATCGGGCAGATGCCGATAACCTGAACAAGAACGGGATTATAAATAAACGCTCCCCTGAATATCATAGTTGAGGGCGAAAGCTTTCTCTGTTTATCGCTCATTTATCATTTCCCTCCCTGCCTTTGGTTTTGCTCTGCTCTTTTTATCGAAATATCTGACTAATCTCTTTATCCCTGCGGTTACAAGAGGCCACACTGCCGACGAAATAAGCACGGCAAAGCAGGCGCTCTCCTGAAAAATGCCGAAATAACGCATTACCATGCACAGGATACCCGCAAAGGCACCGTAAAGGAAACGGCTTTGAGGTCTTTTTGGGGATGTTGCAGGGTCGGTAATAAGGAACAGAGCCGTAAAAATCAGCATACCCGAGCAAAGCTCAAACACAAGCGAGGCGAGAATGCCATTGAGGACTCTGGGAAAAAGCAGCGCCATTATAGCACTGCCGGCAATAAAGCCCGCACTGTTTATTGCCGATTTCGGCTGCCTTATTGCAAGGAAGACTGCGGCGCCGATAAGCACCATTATGCAGGTTGCACCCACAGGCCCTGCTATGTTGCCGATAAACACATTGAAAAAGCTGATGACATTAAGCCCCATTGATTGGTTTAGCTTGAGCATTGAGGCGAGGGAAACTCCATATGTGGCTTCGCCGTTGGAAACAATTCCTACAGTCGGATAGAGAAAAACCGCCTGAGGCCTGCATAGACATATAAAGGCAAAACCCGCAGCGGCAGGCATAAACGGAGCGAACCTGGTTCCCCCAAAAGGCATTTTTGCGATTAAGATTGCAAATGCACAGCCCAAAACGGCAAGCCAGAGAGAAACATTCGCTGGGAGCAAAAGGGCAATAACAACACCTGTAAAAACTGCATTCAGGTCTTTTAAAGTCCCTTTCTCTTTCAATAAAAAGGAGGCTGTAAGCTCCAGCACAACCGCAGTCAAAACCGAAACTATAATGGTTTTGAAAACCGCTGTACCGTAATAGTACCACGCCATAACAACAGGAGCAATCAGCATAATAAGCATATCTGAATAAAAACGGCGCGTTAATTTTTCTTCTTCCCGGTTATTAGTATTCATTCCGAAAGACAACAATACCACCTCTGAAATTCCATAATTTACACGTTGTATAAAACTTATTAATAAAATATAATAGTATTAGTCAATCTGCATAAATGTGGGGGGATTCGTTTTGAAAATTGAAGCCTTGAGTGATAACCGAATATCAGTTGAGCTGACACAACAGGACATGACGGAGCTGGATATCACATATGAAGAAATGGACTATTCAAACATAGAAACCCGTCGTGTAATATGGACACTGTTGGACCGTGCGCGTGAAACCCTCGGAAGAGATATTGACCCATGCGGAAGGATGCTCATTGAAGCAGTTCCTAAGCCCGAGGGCGGATGTACGATTAATTTCACCGTTCTATCTGGTGAGCTCAGGTCAACCTCTTACCCCGGTAAGCTCCACTTCAAAAAAGACAGTGCTTACATAACCTTTGAATTCGATTCAATTGACAGTCTGATGTCGTGTGCCAAGAGCTTCACTTTATCCGGCCGTCATATGTCAAACAGCGAGCTTTATTCATGCGAGGGCTTGTATCGCCTGCTTATATGCCCCGGAGCTGAACCGAAAACAGTTAAAAACTTTTTTTCTGAATACGGTTCAATGTGCGGCGAGGGCAACCTGCAGGCCGAATTCACAAGAGAGCACTGGGAGCTTATAACAGAAATCAACGCCATAGAAAAACTGTCACACTGAGAAGTGTAATACGGTTATATTACCATTTAAATGCTTCTTCGGCCAGCCTTCGCAGGTTATTAATTGCCTGTGAAGGCTGTTGTGCGTTAAAAACGGCACTTCCCGCCACAAATACATTCGCACCCGCTTTTGCAGCTTGAGCAATTGTTTTATCGTTTATTCCCCCGTCAACCTGAATGTCGGGGTTGAGCCCCCGTCTAATGCATTCTGCTCTGAGGGAGCTGATTTTGAGCAGGGTATCCTCAATAAAGAGCTGCCCGCCGAAGCCTGGCTCAACTGTCATAATAAGCACCATTGCCAGCCTGTCCAAAAAAGGGAATACCTCTTCTATGTCCGTTTTAGGTTTAACGCTCACTGACGCGGCGCAGCCTAAGGAGCGGATATAATCGATTGTTTCACCGACAGGGGAATCTGACTCAACATGGAAGGTGATTATATCGGCACCCGCATCAGCAAAGCTTTCAATAAATCTCAACGGTTCTTTTATCATAAGATGCACGTCAAAGGGCATTGAGGTGCATTTTCTTATTGCTTTTATAACGGGTTGGCCTAAAGTTATATTGGGAACAAAGCTGCCATCCATCACATCAATGTGGAGCATATCCGCTTTGCAGGCCTCCATCCTCCCTGCCTCCTCACCGAGGCGGGAGAAATCGCTTGAAAGGATTGAAGGTGAAATTTTAATCGGCTTCATAATATCACACTACCTCTGTCGATATTTGGTATTATTGCAAATTACAGATTGTAGCTACCTATATATCTCTGCTGCTCCGGTGTCAGAGAATCAATTCTCAGCCCCCAAAAGCCCAGCTTTCTGTTTGCAACCTCGTTATCAATCTGCTCAGGCACAGCAATAACTCTGTTTTCAAGCCCCTTATCCATATTTTTGACAAGATAAATCGCACTCAACGCCTGAATTGCAAAGCTCATATCCATTATTTCGACAGGATGCCCGTCACCTGCTGCAAGGTTTACAAGCCTGCCCTCGGCGAGAAGATGAATCCATCTGCCGTTTTGCAGCCTGTAGCCCATGATATTTGCTCTCTGCTGCTGTTTTTCCGTCGCAATTCTCTCAAGAGTCTCAACATCAATTTCAACATTGAAATGACCTGCGTTGCAAAGCACTGCACCATCCTTCATCACTTCAAAGTCCTTTTGTGTTATTACATCCTTGCAACCCGTCACAGTGATAAAAAGGTCACCGATTTTTGCAGCCTCGTCCATTGTCAATACACTAAATCCGTCCATTACGGCTTCCATAGCCTTGACCGGGTCGATTTCAGTGACAACAACATGAGCGCCCAGCCCCTTCGCCCTCATTGCAACGCCCTTGCCGCACCAGCCGTAGCCCGCAACAATAACATTTTTGCCTGCAATGATGAGGTTCGTGGTTCTGTTTATCCCATCAAAAACCGACTGCCCCGTGCCGTAACGGTTATCAAAAAGGTATTTGCATCTGGCATTGTTGACGGCAATCATGGGGAATTTGAGCTTGCCCGCCTTTGCCATTGAAACAAGCCTGATGATGCCCGTTGTAGTTTCCTCGCAGCCGCCGATAACATTTTTTATCAGCTCGGGGTAGTGGTTGTGAATCATATTCACAAGGTCGCCGCCGTCATCAATAATTATATTCGGCGCCGCCTCAATCACTTTTCTGATATGTCTGTCATATTCCTGCTCGTTGGCATTATACCATGCAAAAACATTGATGCCCTGCTCGGCAAGTGCGGCGGCAACATCGTCCTGAGTCGAAAGGGGGTTGCTGCCCGTCACAAACATTTCGGCACCTCCCGCAGCAAGAACCGTGCAGAGGTTTGCCGTTTTAGCCTCAAGGTGAACTGAAAGAGCAATTCGCACACCTTTGAAGGGCTTTTCTGCACTCATTTCCTCCTTGAGTGCGGATAACAGCGGCATATTCCGCCTTGCCCACAAAAGCTTTTCCATGCCCTGCTTTGCAAGGCCTGGATTCCTGATTTCCTTCATATTCATATTCCTTTCAAGCACCGATTCTTTTTGCAATCCCGGCAACTTCATAGCGGATTCGCTCCTCGTCAATTCCTTTAAGTTCCCGGTTTTCCATTAGTATCTCACCGTTAACAATGACCGTTTGAACCTCAGAGCCGTTTGCGGAATAAGCGAGAGCGGCAACGGGGTTGTTGTTTGGCACCATGTTTACGGCGTTGAGGTCGATTAATGCAAGGTCCGCCTTCATGCCGACCTTGATTTGCCCGATACCGTCAAGTCCAAGAGCAGCAGCACCGTTTACTGTTGCTATTTTTATGCCTTCTTTTGCACTGACCGCCTGTGAATCCTCATTGACTCCCTTATGAATAAGGGTCAGCATACTCAGCTCCCTGAAAAGGTTCAGGGTGTTGTTGCTTGCCGCACCGTCCGTGCCCAGGCAGACATTTACTCCCGCTTTAAGGAGCTTGGGGACTGGGGCGACACCGTTTGCAAGCTTCAGATTGCTCACCGGGTTGGTTGCAACACTGACCTTATTTTCGGCAAGAATTTCAATATCCTCATCCGAAAGATGCACGCAGTGGGCGGCAACTGTTTTCAGGCTGAACATGCCCGTTTTTTCAATAAGCTTTATCGGCGAGCAGCCGTATTTTTCATATATTTCCTTTATCTCCACTCTGCCCTCGCTAAGGTGAGTGTTTATACCTATCCCCAACTCTTTTGCGCTTTGCATTACGATTTTGATATAATCGGGGTCACAGGTATAGGGAGCGTGAGGAGCCAGCATGAACGAAAGCCTTCCGTTTCCCTTGCCGTTCCACCGTGAAATCTCGTCAACAGCCTCGCGAAGCCGCATTGCCCCGTCTTTATCATTTCCCTTGCCGACAAGTCCCCTGGAAAGAACTGCTCTTATCCCGCTTTCGCACACGGCTCTTGCGTTTTCGTCGCCTTTGATATACATGTCAAGGTAGCAGGTTGTGCCTGTCCTAATCATTTCACATATGCCGAGCATCGTGCCCCAATATGAGTCACCGTCCTCAAGCTTATCCTCCATCGGGAGTATTCTGCCGAACAGCCAGTCATTGAACATAAGGTCATCCGCACTGTTTCGGAATATTGTCATATATGCATGTGTATGGGCATTAATAAGCCCCGGTATGAGCAGCTTTCCCCTGCCGTCGATTACCCTTTCGGCAGAAAAGCTTTCAGGGATTTTGCCGACTGATACTATCAAATCGCCGTCAATACAGACATCTGAGTTTTTAAAATTAAAATCATTATCTTCGTATATAAGGCAATCCGCTTTTTCTATCAAAATCCGCATTCCATGCTCCTCCTTATTTTTGTTGACTTAATAGTTTAAAATCTTACTGTTGTGCTGCTTATTATCAATATTTACTCATTCTGTACTATAACACAAACATGCTTAAAAAACAATAAATTACCATTAAATACCTTGAAAAACGGCCTGCCTAGTGATAGAATTAATTGATGAATTTTTTGGGGGGGTTCACTGTGGTCTATGATGTGGCAATTGTAGGTGCGGGAGTTGTCGGTGCCTTAATTGCGAGAGAACTCAGCAAGTACGAAATCAAAACCGTGCTGCTCGAAAAGCTCAATGATGTAGCTCAGGGAACTACAAAGGCAAACAGTGCAATTGTTCATGCCGGTTATGATGCGGTGCCCGGAACTTTTAAGGCAGCTCTCAATGTTGAGGGCACTCGCCTTATGAGCTCACTTTGTAGGGATCTGAGTGTTCCATACAAAAATATCGGTTCTCTCGTTGTAGGTTTTTCACAAGAGGATATAAAAACAATCGAAAGCCTTTTTCACAGAGGCAAAAAGAACCATGTACCCCAGCTTGAAATAATCGGGAGGGAAAGGCTGCTCGAGCTTGAGCCTAATATAAACGGACAGGCTGTCGGCGCACTTTATGCTCCTTCGGCGGGTATCGTCTGCCCGTATGAGCTTTGCATAGCGGCAGCGGAACATGCGGTAATAAACGGTGTGCGGCTCATGCGTAACTTTGAGGTTCGCAGCATAAATTCAGATAATAACGGAGATTTTGTTATCTCTTCGGATAATGATAAGGTCACCGCAAAATACATTATCAATGCCGCCGGTGTGTATTCGGATGTCATTGCCGCCATGATTGGTGACAATTCGTTCTCAATCACTCCGCGTAAGGGTGAATATTTGCTCCTTGACAAGAGTATGTCGGGAATTGTCAGCCGGACTGTTTTCCAATGCCCGAATAAGATGGGCAAGGGTGTTCTTATTACTCCGACTGTGGACAACAATGTTCTGATTGGCCCATCCGCCGAGGATATTGAGGAAAGGGACGACCTCTCAACAACCGAAAGCGGCTTGCGCTCCGTGCGTGAAAGTGTGCAAAAGAGCGTTCCGAATTTTATTATAAGAGATATTATTACCTCATTTACGGGTATTCGCGCTCACGGCAGCTCGGATGATTTTATTATCGGCAAAAGCAGTGCCAACGAAAAATTCATCAATGTTGCGGGCATTGAATCCCCCGGCCTTTCGGCCGCTCCTGCAATTGCGGTATATGTTGAAAAAATCATTCTTTCAGAGCTACCCGGTCTGAAAGTCAAGGAGAACTATAACCCTATAAGAGAAAAACCTGTGCGTTTCAGAGAGTTGAGTACGGCACAGCGCAAGGCTCTTATTGCAAAGAATAAGGCATACGGGCGCATAGTCTGCCGCTGCGAAACAGTCACTCAGGGCGAAATACTTGATGCCATTCGTTCACCCGTGGGAGCAACGGATGTTGACGGAGTCAAGCGCCGCACCCGCTCCGGAATGGGGCGTTGTCAGGGCGGCTTCTGCGGCTCAAAGGTTGTGGAAATACTTGCAAGAGAGCTCGGCACCACTCTTGACGGTGTCACAAAATTCGGCGGCGAATCGAAATTTGTCATCGGCAAAACGAAGTGAGGTGAGAATAATGCAGAGTTATGATTTAGTGGTTATCGGCGGCGGACCCGCAGGCATGGCGGCTGCGCTAAAGGCCAGAGAATGCTCTGTTAAGAGCATTCTCATTCTTGAAAGAGCCGAAACTCTCGGCGGAATTCTTGAGCAGTGCATACACACGGGCTTCGGTTTGCATTATTTCGGCGAGGAGCTTTCCGGCCCCGAATATGCCGCCCGTTTTATCGAGCTTGTCGAGAAGGAAAACATTGAAGTCAGAACAAGCACAATGGTTATTAACCTTGAATCCCGGGGCGGCAGGAACATTGTGACTGCCGTCAACAATTCGGATGGGCTTATTGAAATAGATGCCAAAGCCGTTATTCTGGCGATGGGCTGCAGAGAGCGGCCAAGAGGCGCTCTGAGCATCTCCGGCACCCGCCCCGCAGGTATCATGACAGCGGGCACCGCACAGAAGTATGTTAACCTTGATGGCTATATGCCCGGCAGAAAGGTGGTTGTTCTCGGCTCGGGCGATATCGGGCTAATTATGGCAAGGCGAATGACCTTTGAGGGTGCGCAGGTTAAGCTTGTGTGTGAGCTTATGCCATATTCAAGCGGCCTTACCCGAAACATTGTGCAGTGCCTAAATGATTTTGACATACCGCTTCGCCTTAGTTGCACGGTTGTGGGAATACATGGCAAGGAAAGGCTCGAGGGTGTCACAATCGCAAATGTCGATGAAAACCGCAGACCCATCCCCGGCACGCAGGAATATATCGAATGCGATACACTTCTGCTTTCTGTCGGCCTTATCCCCGAAAACGAGCTTTCGAGGGGTATGGGGCTGACTCTTGACAGAGTGACCGGCGGACCTGTAGTCAATGAGTTCAGGGAAACCGAAATCCCGGGAGTTTTTGCTTGCGGCAATGTCCTTCATGTGCATGACCTTGTCGACTATGTTACCCTTGAAAGCCAGATTGCGGGCGAGGGTGCCGCACGCTATATAAAAGGAGAGGTACAGCCTGAAGATTTTGTCGAAACAAAGGGTATAAGCGGAGTAAGGTATGTTGTGCCTCAGCGTGTAAACAGGAAGTCCGAAAAGGATGTCAAGCTTTATTTCCGTGTGGGGGAAGTCTATAAAAACGCCAGAGTTAAGGTCAGCTGCGGTGGCAAGGTTGTTTCGGACAGAAAGAAGCCTAAGCTTGCCCCCGGAGAAATGGAGAGTGTTGTTGTCAAGGCCGATGTTCTAAATGCAATGGAGCCGTGCAGCGAAATTACTATTCAGGTGGAGGCGGTATAATATGCAAAAGGATATGGTTTGCGTTGCCTGCCCGCTCGGCTGCAACCTGACGGTTGAGCTTGAGGGAGAAAAAATAATATCTGTTAAAGGCAACACCTGCAAAAGGGGAGATGCCTATGCAAGGAGCGAGGTTACCAACCCGACCCGTTCACTAACCTCGACCGTTAAGGTCCGCAACGGGAGATACCCCGTTATTCCGGTGAAATCTGCCTCACCCCTGCCGAAAAGTATGCTCATTGATTGTGCAAGGGAGCTGTGCAAGGTTGATGTCAAGGCTCCGATAAAAATAGGCGATGTCATTGTGCATGACATTCTCGGCACAGGCGTTGATATTATCGCAACCAACTGCACTGAAAAAAAATAAATCAGAATTTATGCCCAAGGGACTCAACTGCTCCCTTGGGCTTTTTCAGCATTGTGAACCGGAAGAATCCCCGGTGCCGTCGACAAAATACAATTGACATTTTGTGTAAAAGGTCTTAGAATATATAGGAAGTATTGCTCAAGCTCGAGGAGGCTGAAACATGAAAAAGCGGATTTCAAAGTTTATCTCAATAATTCTTGTTCTTACCATGTGCCTTGCGGTTATGGCACCTGTGGCGTTGGCAACACCTGCCGAAGATGCTCACTTGAAATTTGGTGTCGGCGGTGGCTTCAGAATCCTTCAACTTGCCGATATACAGGACGGGCCGATTCTCCGTGGTATTACCAAGGATTTTATAAGGGACGCAGTCGAAAGAACTGAGCCTGATTTAATCGTCCTGACTGGCGACAATATTGCCGGCTACAGCTGTGCATCATTTATTAAACCGCTTGATAAGAAGCTTGTCGAGTCGGCGATAGACGGGTTTATGTCGATTCTTGAAGAGGCGGGCGTACCCGTTACGGTTGTTTTCGGCAACCATGACGACCAAACCACAAGAATCAGCAAAGAGGAGCAAATTGAAATCTACTCTAAGTACGACTGCTTTGTCGGCTATGATGAGGGTGATTCCGTTTCCGGCTGCGGCAACTATAATGTGCCCATCTATTCTTCCGACGGAGAAAGGTTAATCTATAACCTCTGGATGTTTGACTCCGGCACTTATGACAATGTCAACGGAGGCTATGACTATATTAAGCAGGATCAGCTGGATTGGTATGTCAGCAAGAGCAACGAGCTAAAAGCTCAAAACGGCGGTGTGCCTGTGCCTTCAATGTCATTCCAGCATATTATCGTCCCCGAAATCTATACGGCTCTCAAACAGGTTCCGGAAGGCACGCAGGGTGCAATTGAAAGGGGAGGCATTTATTATACCCTTGATAGTGAAAACACAAGGGCGGGCGAAATGCACGAATCCCCCTGCCCCAGCAACACAAACAGCGGTCAGTTTGATACAATAAAGAATCAGGGCGATGTTGTTGCCATGTTCTTCGGGCATGACCATGTTAACACCTTTGAGGTCAACTATCAGGGCATTGACCTTGTTGCAACACCTGGTGTGGGCTTCGCCTCATACGGTGACGAGCTCAGAGGCGTTAGGCTCATAACCATACATGAGTCCGATACAAGCACTTATGAAACACAGGTAATAACCTATCAAAGCTTGTATGGTGATGACCTTATGGCCTCCCTTCGCTTTGATATGATGGCAAACGAAACAAACCTGTGGACTAAAATCTGGTCCACTGTTGTCTACTATACACTCAAGGCGCTTTACAGCTTTGCCAGCTGAATGAGCAAATAACAAAGGGCTTAAAAGACCATAAAAATTACCGGGATATCGCAGGTGCGGTATCCCGGTTCTTCTTGTTTGCATTAGAATCCGCCGTGTAGCGCCGGGCTGCTGCCCATTGTAAACACAAGCGTTGCGCCGTTTTTAATCTGAGAATGTGTTATTGACGGAGTTTGAAGCCTTGTGCCATTGAGCGCAACATTCTGAACATAGATGTTTTCAGCCGACTGATTTTCAGCAATAACCGTAAGGGTTTTGCCCCCGCCGAGGCTTACCTCTGCCCTGTCAATGTTGGGCGAGCCTATGCAATAGCGGTCTGTACCCGCAACGGGGTAAAGCCCAAGTGCGGAGAATATATACCATGCGCTGAGCGTTCCTCCGTCGTCGTTGCCGTCAAGGCCATCAACATCCGTACTGTGACGGTCTGCCAATGCCCAGCGCACCCATTTCTGTGTCAGGTCCGGCCGCCCTGCGTCATTGAAAAGATATGGCGCATGAATATCATGCTGATTGCCCTGCCAGTAGCCGGATCCGGGGTCAACAGCGGCACGGGTTTTGCTGGCATCCTCCATGAAATCATTGAGCTCACTGACAAAATATTCGCTGCTTCCGAAAAGCTCTATAAGCCCCTGAGTGTCATGCGGAGCAGTCCATCTCCAGTGACGCGGACTCCCCTCGCAGTAGTCGTCCGTAATTTTTTTCGGCAAAGCCTCATTGTAATAGCTTGTTATCTTCGGTAAAAAGGGTCTCTGCCATGTGCCGTCCGAATTCTTAGCTCTGAAGTATTTTGTTTGGGGGTCAAACAGATTTTTATAATTCATGGATTTATTTGCAAAGTGCCGGGCATCGCCGTCTTTGCCCAGAGCCTCGGCAAGGAGTGCAATGCTCCCGTCCGCCCAGGCATATTCTAAGGTTGCGCTGACAGCTTTACTCATTTTATCCGCAGGGCAGTAACCCATGGAATTATATTCCTCTGCGCAAATGCGCCCGACATTTCCCACCTTTGCAGAGCCTTGGGATGCTTTTTTCATGTATTCAAAGGCTTCCTCAGCCTCAAAATCCGTTATTCCTTTCAGGTAGCTTTCCGCAATAACCATATCCGCAGGAGTGCCGAACATCGAGCCTGTGTATCCCGCACCCGACGGCCAGCGGGGAAGGATTCCGCCTATGCGTGCCATTCGAACCAGGCTTTTCAGACAGTCCCTCTGTATTTCCGGGGCTATAAGGTTAAGCAGCGGGTGCTCTGTCCTGAAAGTATCCCAAAGTGACATATCAGTGCGGTATGTAAAGCCCTCAGCAACACCGATATTGTCGCCGAAACCTAGGTATTGCCCGTTTACATCAGTGAAATTTGAAGGCATAATCATTGAGTGATAAAGGGCGGTATAAAATACAGTCTTGATTTCAGGGTCGCTTGTTTCTATTTTTACTCTTGAAAGCCAATTATCCCAGACGGCACGCTGAGCGTCCCTGACTCCCTCAAAATCGAGTGAGCCTGTTTCTGCCTCAAGGTTCTGCCTTGCGTTTTCCGCGCTGACAAAGCTAATACCGATTTTTAGCTCAACCGGCTGGCCTTTAATATTCCCGAAGTTTATATCCGCTCCGGTGTTGTCGCCCGAGGCATCTACCCTGCCCTGCTCGCTTGTTTCGCCGCTCCATACCGAATAGGTTTCAAAAGGCTTATTGAATCTTGCCACAAAATAGCCCTTGAGCCCGCCGTATCTGCTTGTAAAGCTCGTGAATACTCTGCCCTCGCCCTCAATCTCCATTGCTTCGGGGATGATTTTAACCTTCCCTTGAGTGGCTCTGCCGCCGGAAATAAAGCTTGTTGCGTCTATCAGGATATGCGCATCCTTCGAGGTGTTGAAGGTGTAGCGGTGAACGCCCGTATGCTCGGTTGCGGTTAGCTCTGCAAGGCAGTTTATCGTCGGGAGATTCACCGCATAGTATCCGGCAGTCGCCTCCTCCTGCTTATGGGTAAAGGCAAGCGGTTTTTTTAATCTTTGTGGGGGTTTCACCTCCCCGACGGCGGGAGTGACCCTGAAATGACCCATGTCACGCGCACCCGTCCCCGAAAGCCTGGTGTGGCTGAATCCCCAAATATGAGTGTGGCCGTAATAGTAGCCTGCTGTTCCAAATCTGATTGGCTCGAATCCGCCGATCAGGCAGGTATCGGGGCTCAATCTGACCATGCCGAACGGAGCCGTTGCACCCGGGAATAGCATGGCACAAGCCCAAGGTATGCCGCCCGTTCCGATAAACGGGTCAACCCATCTGCCGTATTCACCCGGCTTTGTGCTCGGTATATCAACCCTTTTTGGCAGCTCCCCTGTTGAGAATAACGCCGAAAAGGCAATTATGATTGAAAATAATATGCTTATCGCCCTTTTAAGTAACACCATATAAAAGCCCCCTCGGTTTTTGACAAATTATTACATTTACTTCTTTGGATTTTACCCGATTGTCTGCCATTCGTCAAGAGTTCCATCCATCATCTCACTCCTTTTTTTGTAGTATATCATAGAAAAAAGGTAATTCATTTTTACCTTTGTGATTGACAAATATATTATTAAAACATAAAAAGTCTCCAACATCGCCAATCAATGGCAACGTTGGAGACTTTCTTTTGGCTAATGCTGATATTATTGATNNCGGACGGACTTTGTCTTCAGTCTGAGCACGCAAGCATTGTATCAATGCTTGCGTGCTTATATGGTGGAGACGAAGAGGATCGAACTCTCGACCTTACGGATGCGAACCGTACGCTCTCCCAGCTGAGCTACGCCCCCATTTGTAACATTGAAATTATAATACCCGCTTTTCTTTTTGTCAAGTGTTCAAAAACTGAAGCTGCTGTCCTATTTAATACTGAATCTACATTAAAATTGTTGACACTATTTTACAATTAGGCTAGAATATATTTACAGATTTTTTGAAATCAATAAGTAATATGGAGGACTTTCAAGTGAATAAGTGTATTTCAAAAGCATTAAGTATCGTTCTTGTCATTGCCTTGTTGTTCAGCTTCCCTCTCGGCTCACAGGCAGCACAGGTAGATGAGAGCATTTCCAGAATCAGCGTAACTTTTTATGGTGACAGCCAAACCGCAAGGGGCTTTTGCTGGTACACTCCCGACAAGTGCGGCAGCGATGTTATGATTCTCAATTATTATGCCGAAAGTTCGGATAGCAGCAAGGTTTTTTCCGGCACCTGCTCAAAGTTCAAGGGCAGCTATGTCCACAAGGTCACCGTTGATTCGCTTGCTCCGGGCAGGGAGTATTCATACCGTGTGGGTGATGTCGCAAATAATTCCTGGAGCGATATAGGTACATTCAGAACGGACGACGGGAATAATAAGTTTTCATTCATTACTATTGCCGATGTTCAGGCAAGCAGCAACGAAAATTTCGAGAACGCCTCAAAGGTATTGGCTGCGGCGATTGAAACCTGCCCCGAGGCGGAATTCTACTCAAGCCTTGGCGACTATGTCAACGACTGCACAAATGATGAATGGAACTGGTTCTTTGAGAATTTCTCGTTTGCCAATATGAATATGACTCATACCCCTGTTGCGGGCAACCATGATGGCAACCTGAAATGGAACTGGTTCAACAATATGTTCAACCTTAACGCCGCAGAAAACAGCCAGACTCTCACGGGCGTTTACTATTCCTTCGATTACGGCAACGCTCATTTTGCGGTGCTCAACACAAACGATATGTACCCAATGTCCCAGCAGCAGATAAACTGGCTCAAGAACGACATGAACACCTCCGATGCCGATTGGAAAATCGTGATGATGCACAGAGCCCTTTATTCTGCAGGTAAGAATATTAATAAGCCCGATACAATTATCATGCGCAGTGTTCTTATTCCTCTCATGGATGAACTGAACATTGATGTCGTTCTTGCCGGGCATGACCATATGTATATGAGGACACATCAGGTCGAGGGTGACGAGGTTGTTGAGAATATCGAATACACAACAGAATACTACAAGGGCGAAGAAATAACCTTTGCACTCAACCCCGAAGGAACGGTTAACATCCTGCCCTCAACCGCCGGCACAAAGAGATATACGGTCAATGAAAATGCCGTTTCCCCCATTCCGAAATGTGCCGCAACGGCATTTTCCACAAGAGATTGGGGCGGCTGCTACACAACAATTCACATAGATGATGACAAGTTTATCTACAAGGCATATGTTCTTGACGATGATACGGGCGAAACGGAGCTTGTTGATCGGTATGCTATCAAAAAGGCGGTCGGTCAGAATACTGTTGACCCGGATTATGAGGAGCTTCCGACGGATTTATTGTCGAATTTGAGTGCAAATGTAGGCAACTTTATTGCTCAGTTCACGAAAATGATTATTACCTATATAACCAAGCTTCTCCCTGAACTTATAATTAAGTCTTTCCGTTAAAAAATCAGGCTGTATCATGCTCTTAGACAGGTGCTGATACAGCCCTTTTCGTTTTCATGGCATCAGCGGCATTAATTCGGGCGCACAAAAAGTGCGCCCGAACTTTTTTACTTATGGGGATTTGTTTTAAATTTGGTTTTCTTTAGCTTTCTCCGCTCTGAGCTGTTTGAAAAACTCACTGAGCAAGGTTGAACATTCATTTTCCATAACCCCTCCGGCAACCTCGGGTCTGTGGTTATAGGGCAGGGCGAAAAGGTTTATTACCGAGGAGCATGAACCCGCCTTTTTATCGTATGCTCCGAAAACTACACGACGGAGCCTTGAGTTGATTATTGCACCTGCGCACATCGGGCATGGTTCAAGCGTAACATAGAGCTCACACTCCCAAAGCCTCCAGCCGCCGAGCCTTTTGCAGGCATTGTCAATAGCCTCAATCTCGGCATGGGCAAGGGCGTTTTTGTTAAGCTCTCTTCTGTTGCGGCCTGTGCCGATAACAACACCGTTTTTTACTACAACCGCTCCGACAGGGACTTCACCCTCATGCAAAGATTCCCGTGCCAGCTCAAGTGCTTGCCTCATAAAGCAGATATCGTCCATTTTTTCCCTCATTATTAAAATCTTAAAAGCATATTAACAATCGAGGAGAGGAACAGAACTATTGCCGCCACCATCGGAACCGTAAAAATGTAGGATGCCACCTTCTGCCCTCCCGTCAAACCCATATCCGGAGTGGCGAGCCTTACCCTGTTTTTGTCAAGAGCAAAAAGAACAAAGGCTATGATACCAATGATAAAAGCCAATGTCATAACCTTTTGATAAACATCAGTAGCCAACGCTTCGTTTCTGGCATTAAGTATATTGATAATAACGGAAAAGAAGTTGTTGGCAAAATGAATTGCAACACCGGTCCATATTGAGCCTGTGGCAACAACAAAATAGCCTATTGTAGTGCCTACAATGAATGCAAAAAACGTTTGAGTGGCGTTGCCGTGGAGCAGGGCAAAAACCAAACCGGAAATTATTATTGCAAATTTATCCCCGAATTTCCTCAGAGGCTGCATGACAACCCCTCTGAACGCAAACTCCTCAACAAGGGCGGGTGTAATCGAGATGCTGACAATATAAAGCAATATCGCAGGCGCTCCCGTGGGTGTGGGAAAGGACGGAACCTCACCATTTAAACCGAATTGCTCAAGAAAAACCTGAAAATAGCCGGAAATAATATTAGCTGCCATACAAATCATAAAGCCTGAGAAAATGGCAGAAATAAAAAGCTTCACGGACCTCGGTGTTTCAAAATTAAAAATTGAATGTTTGTTTTCTCTATTAGAGAGCAGGGCAGCAATAAAAAAGGGAATAAATATGCAGAAAACCTCCATGAGGATATCCAATGCATTCTTGAAAAGTGTATTCTCTTCATAATAGCTGTTAAGATTCAGCAGGTTTATGAAAACCAGCAAAACTACCTGAATAAACACAAATGCTATCATGCAAAGTCCGGTTGAAATGCTGAGCTTTTTTATTTTGCGCCTTTGCCCCCACTCATAGGATTGCCGTGCGTAATTACTGTTGTCGTACCATCCACCGATGGGGTATTGGCCGTTCATGTTGTTAAAGTTTTGCTCGTGAAAGTCATTCATTTAATCACCATTTTCGTTATTCGGCATTGTTAAATTATACAATAAGATAATAATTATATCAAGCGCACAGGAAAATTATGTTTCCCATGCTTTCGAACGTGGTATAATGTACTTGCTTTTGTTAAAATATTAATATATACTGTAAATATTCGTACAAAAGGAGTTGACTCGATGGATCCGATTAAAGTTGATTTTACCGGAAAGGGCAAGGGCTCGGGCGGCAAAAATATGGTAGTCATTCCGCCAGAAAAATCCGTTCTCAAGCTAATAATCTGTATTATCGGCACAGCAATTGCCGCTGCACTCGCTTTTTATATTATGCTGCCTCCGTTGAATTTTAAAGCGGCGGAGCTTTATTATTACATCGCGGTTGTAATTGCAAGCTTTATTGCACTTGTTTTTTTAACATCAAAGGCTTTAACTCACCCGGAATATACGCCTTATGTCAAAAAGGTTTCTATTCCTCCTTTGATTATTGCGGGTGTGCTGGCAGTTGTTGTGGTTGTCGGTATGATAATATCATCCGTTGTTTTTCGTGCAAGGGATTACAGCGACCTTATCAAGGTTGACTCAAACGGAAAATTCAATGTAGACATTGCTCAGACTGATTTTGATACCGTTCCCCGGCTTGACGAGGATGCAGCCGCAAACCTTGCAAGCAGGGCAATGAGCAGCCTTGCGGACAGTAACCTTGTTTCACAGTTCACGGTTTACCCTGTCTACACACAGATTAACTATAAGGGTTCTCCCGTCAGGATAACCACGCTTAAATATGCCAATATCATCAAGTGGCTTACAAACCGCTCCGAGGGGCTCCCTGGCTATATCATTATTGACATGGCAAATGAGGACACAAACTATTTTAAGGTAGAAGAGGGCATTAAATTCTCACCCTCTGAGCATTTCGGGCGTCTGCTCAAGCGTCACCTTCGCTTTGAATACCCCACTTATATGTTCACTAACGCAACCTTTGAAATTGACGACAACGGCAATCCCTATTGGATTTGTGCGAGGATTGATAAAACAATCGGACTTTTCGGAGGGCGTGATGTCATTGGTGCGGTTCTCGTCGATGCCGTGACGGGCATCACCAAATACTACTCAAACGATGCTCTTAAAAACGATGCCTCCCTTCAGTGGATTGACAGGGTCTATTCCTCAGAGCTTATTGTCGAGCAGTATAATTACTACGGAAAATACAGGGGCGGTTTCTTAAACTCTCTTCTCGGCCAGAAAAATGTGATTATGTCATCCGAGGGTTACAGCTACCTCGCTCTCAATGATGATGTCTATCTTTATACGGGCGTCACCTCTGTTACGAGCGACCAGTCAATCATCGGTTTTGCACTGATAAATCAGAGAACGAAGGATACCGTTTTTTACAGAGTCAACGGTGCAAAGGAAATGACCGCAAAGGAAACAGCAGAAGGTCTTGTCAAGGACTATGGTTTCGTCTCCACCTTCCCGCTGCTAATAAATATCAGCGGTGAGCCGACCTATTTCATGTCCCTGAAGGATGCCTCAAATGTCATTCAGCGCTATGCTTTGATAAATGTCAAGCAGTATAATAAGGTCAAGGCTATTGGCTCTTCTCTGGGTGAATGCCTCGAAAACTATATTGCCAGCATGAAGGCTAATAATGTCAGGGTTGACGGTGACATTGTCATTCCCGACGATGAGGATGGCAAGGATAATCCCGACATAGAAGAAAAAACAGTAGCCGGCATTGTTGATGACATCAGGTCTGCTGTTCTTGACGGGGAAAGCCACTATTATATCAAGCTCGCTGAGGGTCAGGCATATTATTCCATTGCCGCGTCAGATTCCGAAACGGTTATTATTCTTAACAAGGGCGCAAATGTCAAAATAACTTATTCGAGTGACGCAGCTGTTATTATCCCGGCAACAAAAATCGAGATATTAAAATAAAAAGCAATAATATCAAAGCACAGTCATAATTTTATTACGGCTGTGCTTTTTTCGGAGTTGATTTTAGATGTCAAAAAATGTCGAATTTAAACCCCGTATCTATACGATTGCAACCGCTCACCTTGACACCTCATGGAA
>LSQX01327480.1_pt1 | contig 32882 bp, 30 predicted proteins | sample 654561 | NCBI WGS metagenome assembly LSQX01 (sample SAMN04489861, study PRJNA283612) | anaerobic digester metagenome | isolation source: 4 biogas reactors fed with cattle manure at either 37C or 55C with and... | place: Denmark: Kongens Lyngby | collected 2014 | reverse complement strand
AAGGCAGGCTGATTGCCGAAGGCAGCACCGATGAATTGCGGCAGTTGACAGGCAGCGCCGGGGAAAGCCTGGAAGATATCTTCCTGGAGTTGACGGGCGGTCATGAAACTGCCGAACTGGTAAAAAGCCTGGAGGAGGGAAACAACCGGTGAAAATAATCATACCGCCTCCCCTGGATGCGCCGCCCCCTCCGCAGTCTTTCTTCAGTGATTTTTCTCACCTGCTGAAAGCTCAGCTGCGCGTTGCCAAAAATAAAATCCGCCACTGGCCCGCCAACCTCTGGGTTGCCTATACGGCAACAGCCCTGGGACTGGGAGGAATCCTTGTCTACCTGGGTTTTCTGGCCTACAGGGCAATGTTGTCTGTTGATCCGGAGCTGGGCGGGGGGTTTTTATCAATGATATTTTTGGCAAGTGTTGCCGCCCAGCTTTTCTTTGGCATCACATCCGCCTTTGTAGCCCTTTATATGTCAGAAGACCTGGAGATATTGTTCGTTTCTCCCGTATCCATAAGGGCTGTTTTTGCCGTCAAATCACTGGTAATTGCTGCGGGCAACTTCCTGCCCGTACTGATGTTTGCTGTCCTGCCGGGTGTTTTTTACGGTCTTTTGTTTAATGCTCCGCTTTACTTCTACCTGATTCTTCTTCTAGCAGTATTCGGTCTATGGATTCTGGGAACGGCTATGGCAGAACTTCTAAACCTTATTGTCATGCGTGTTGTCCCTCCCCACAGAAGCAGGGAGGCCATCGGCGCTATCGGAGCCTTAGTCGGTATTATTATAGCCTTGTTTTTCCAAATACCCAATCTGGTAATACAAACCGAAGGGCAGATAGATTTTGCAGCCCTCCTTGCAAAACAGAAAGGTCTGCTGCAAGCATTTTCATACTTCCCCTGGGGCTGGGCTTCCCGGGCACTGCTTGCCGGTGTTTCGGGAGAAATGTCCGGAGCCCTGGGCTGGTGCCTGCTTTTGCTAGCAGTAGCTGTTTTTCTCTTCCTCATATCCTTTACCCTTGTAGAGCGGGGCTTCCGTCGCGGCTGGGTTTCCGTCAGCCAGCCCCCGGCGAAGCGGCGCAGGAAAAAACAAAAACCGGAAGCCAAAGCACCGGTGGGGAAAACGGCAATATTCATACCCGGAAAGACGGAAGAAAAAACAGCCAGGGCGTCCGCCTGGCACGGCATGTGGGCTGTTGCCAAAAAGGACCTGCTTTATTTGAGAAGGGATACACGCGAATGGTTTGGCTACCTGACGCCCTTAATACTCATGGCTTTCTTCGTCGGCCAGCATATTCTCCTGCGCTCGGGGTCATCCGCTTCCACCATGGTAACCGTTCTGATAATGTATACCTTGATGTTCAGCGGGAATATGGCCCTGCAGTCCTTCGGGCGTGAAGGCGAGGCCGACTGGGTGCTTAACAGCGTTCCCCTGGCCGGTGCACCGGTCGTATGCGGGAAACTGCTTGCTTCTGTCATCCCGACACTTTTCCTAATGGAAGCACTCTTGGCAGGCACAGCTGCAGCCACCGGTCTTTCAGCTTCGCTGACACTGATGCTGGCCATGGGAGCCGTTCTTTTGACGCTGGGTGCCAGTTCCATCGGACTTTTTTACTCGGCAACAAGCGCCCGCTACAACCCGGACAACCCGCAGCGAAGGATAGCGCCCGGCTCTTCATTCATAATGTACCTAGTCAATCTGCTCTTTCTATTGCTTTTGGCATTCGGGCTTCTCTATCTTATACCGCCGGCTGAAATCATTACCATTGCGACCCACCTGCCCCGGCTCTCACCCCAAGGGTTTTTGTTGAAAGCGCTGCATGCCTTTGCCGTTTTTGTAAGCAGGCCGTTTCTTTGGCATAAGCCGTTCCGCATCCTGGTGGGATTCATTGCCACAGGTGGCATCTGGTCCGCTTTCTTCTTCGGCTTTTTGGCCGCCACTATCAGGGTGAGCAAAAAAGGCATCCGTGTAGAACCGCTGGTCAGCAAAAAAAAGAAAAAAAGCCTGCTCGACAGGTAAACACCGGCAAGGGAGAGCTCTACCGGGATGTCATTCCACTCCTTTCAGTATTACTCACGAATCTTGGCAGCCCAATGCCGCCATTGGCCATAAATTAGCCGGGAGATCACAGAACATTCAGGGGTTTACGCAACATCAAAAGTTAAGTTGCGTAAACCCCTTGTTATGTAAAATCTTCCTATTCTATTTTAATTCATTTAAAATCTTGGCTCCGGTTTCTATTCTATCCCCTCAAGTTGTATGTAAGGCTTCACGGCTGCCATCGAGGGAAGAACAAAGTCCGTAAAACGCCAATTTCCATCATCGCCCCTGACACAGTTCATTTCATAGCTTCCGGAAAGCTGTCTGTCCCAAACATTCATACGCCAGTTAACAACAACCACCTTGGCATCATCATCACCGGTATTCTTAACGTCAAGTGTCCATTCACAATAATCATAAGAGATTTCTCCAATAAAACCTCCGGCGCAATACAGAATACCGTCACGTTCCATAAACAAGGGGAATTTCTCATCGTCCACACGAGTCGAAATGAGCTTCTGGCAGGTAGACTCGTCAAAAAAATTGGACAGGTATATTTCCAGTTCTTTCATGGTGGAAATACCCTCGCGGGGGTGCTTACATTAAGCCAATCCGGTACTCCATTCATGAACAGGGTGGGAATCAGATGAAGCATGAAGAAAAGCAAAAAGAGTCCATCGAAGTAATGTCCTTCTTTGAAAACAGCGGGGAACGAATCTTTGCATTGCTTGAACCTGTTGAAATCGATGACAGCTACTGCCTCGTGATTGAGTCGGCAGACATACCATTACTCTGTTACCGATAATTCATTTAAAGTGGTTGATACCAAAGAAACAGGGGAAGGGTAACCGGGATAATAAAACATGCTTAAAGCGTAAAAAAAGCAAGCTGCCAAACCAATTGGTTTGACAGCTTTTTTCGGTCCGTTACTCATCTTCAAGCAAAAGCTCCGCCGTCAGCCGGACGGCTGTGGCGACAACTTTGGCACATTGTTCTTCGTGCCCCGGAAGATTTAAAAATTCATCGCGCTCTTTATCATCCAGCAGGTTAAAACTTCTGCCATAGATACATTTTTGTACTCCGGAACAAAGCAGCGATCCGTATTCAGCCATAAAAGCATCGCGCAGCCGGAAAATCTTACTGAAGGCAAGGTCTCTTTTCTGCGGGGCATCCGGAGCGTCATTTAAATCTTCTTCCACTGTAGGATAATATTTTGCTCCCAGGGCCAGTGCCCCGCTGCACAGTGCGCCGCAGGAACAGCCGCTGGATGCCACCCCTCCCGAGAGGGCGCGGGACGCGGCAACCATTTCCTGCGGGATAAATTTAAAGTAGGTGGAAAGCCCGTACAGTGTGCTCCAGGCACAGGTATCAAAACGAATCTGGGCATCAACCGCTTCCTTTACCACACCTTCAATTATTTCCTTTTTCTTATCCTCCGTCATATTATACCCTCCTCTGCTAAATTCACATTATACATCCAGGTTCCAGATGGCAAAAAGCTCCCTGTAAAAATCGGGGCGCGGATGGTCGGGCTCAATTTTTTGCGCCGGTTTTTGGAAAAACATTCTGCCCTCAGCAAAGATGGAGAGACCTGCCACAAGCTCCGGCAGTTTGTCCGGAGAAAGGGAAAAGATTACTTCATCGTCCCCGGCCAGAGCCCTTTCCACATCGCCGGGATCAGGGAAAGTTATCCTGTACCCGCCGTTTAAAATTACGGGTATGGTGGAATAAACACAGGAATCTATGGCGTCAAATTGGGAAGCAACCAGTTTGCCGCTTTTAAACTTTATGGCCAGCAAAATCTGGCGCAGTTGTGTATGGGTGGCATAAATCAGAATAACATCGGGGGCAAAATCAGCTTTCTTCAAGGGAGCAACAAGCAATCCCGCGTATTTTCCGTATTCCAGGCGAGGAAATTCAGCCAGGAATTTTGCGGCGGCTTCCTCGTTTTCGATGCCGAGGAAGCGTTTAACAACTGAAAAAGAATCGTGTTTTTCATGGAATTCCACCAGGCCAAACCCAATTAAGGGAGCCCAGCACCAGTGGTCTTCCGTCATCATGGCCAGAACATCTCCATTAAAGCGGGCCAAGGCAAAAGCCTGGCAAAGCGAATAATGTACACCCTGGTCCCTTTTGGGACGGATTGCCCCGTCCGGTATTTCATCCTCAGATGCAAGCAGCTTTATAGCCAGCAGCGCCGTCCGCAAACCCAAAATTTTCTCAAGCTCTTCACTATACTGTTTAATTGACAAGCAAAAGCCTCCTTCCCTTGGTTTCATGTAAATCTTGATTTCAGTCATTCCACATTATCCTGTTGATTTCCTGCAACAAAAACAGGCGCATTTGCGCCTGTTTTTCGGGCAGAGCGCTTGCGTTGCCCGCCGTCAGCATGAAATTAAGGTCTTTTGCCCGCTTTTTTCTTCAGACTCATCCTTACTGCAGCGGCATCCCTGGCAGTAGCCGTACAACTGCACATCATGCATAACAATCTGATAGCCTGTTATTTCAGCCAGCTCCGCTGTGTGCTCCTCAATGGGACATTTATCTATGCTTGCCATCCTGTCACAAGAAAGACAGACTATATAGTGCCGCTTTTTCCTCTCGTTTAAAGTGTAACTGTACTCTTTTTCCCTCAGGCGGTGCCTGCGCAGAACCCGCTGTTCCGTCAACTGGTCAAGGTTGCGGTAAACGGTGGTTAATGCTATCTGCGGGTAGATTTCCCTTGCTTTCCTGTATACTTCACCGGCAGAAAGCGGACGGGATGCCTTTCTGAATACAGAAAGTATCGCCCTGCGCTGCTTAGTGTTCCTGAAAGTTGTCATTGACTTCACCTTTCTTTCGGCCACCGCTTCTACATAGCTTTGCAGCTAAATATCGGGCTGCTGTGTATCAATAATAATTGTTACCGGACCGTAATTGGTAAGACTGACATCCATATGGGCGGCAAAGCGCCCTGTGGCAACAGGTACGTTTCTGGCAGCCAGAGCCTCACAGAACTGTAAATAAAGGGACTCGGCCATCTCCGGGGGCGCAGCCCTGGTAAAGCCGGGCCGCCTTCCCCTGCGGGTATCTGCATACAATGTAAACTGGGATACAACCAAAGCACTGCCGCCGATATCAAGCAGCGACAAATTCATTTTTCCTGCTTCATCCTCAAATATCCGCAAGTTGCATATTTTATCCGCCAGGTAAGCAATATCTTTCTCGCCGTCTGCGGCATGCACTCCGAGCAAAATAAGCAGGCCGCGCCCTATCCGGCCGATAACTTCACCTTCCGTTTCCACACTGGCTGCTGCTACTCTTTGGATGACTGCGCGCATAAAAACCTCCTAGTTGCGATTCCGGTGTACGCTGTAAACATCGCGCACCCTGTTAATTTTGCTTATAACATTGTCCAAATGATTTATATCTTTCACCGTCACCGTCATCCGGATGGACGTCAGCCGATCCCTGGTGCGGCGGGCATTTAATGCGCTTATATTTACTTTGCTCTCGGCAACGGCATTAACCACATCCGACAGAAAATGTGAACTGTCCATGCCCGTAACTTCTATCTCCACGGGATATAAACCTTCCGCATTTTCTTCCCATTCCGCATCCAGAAGCTTTAAGGCAGCCGAACTGTTTTTGACATTATGACAGTCCCGGCGGTGAATGGAGACACCCCGGCCGCGGGTTACAACCCCGACAATGTTGTCTCCGGGAACGGGTGTGCAGCACTTGGCAAACCTCAACAGCAGGTTGTCAATGCCGTCAATCCGCACTCCCTTTCCTGTTTTCCCGACTTTTTTGGGCGGGGTAAATTCCTTAATAGCCTCCCGCTCGGGCAATCCTTCCTTTTTCCGGTATTCTTCCTTTAACTTTGACACCACCTGCTGCGGGGTGATGGCGCCGACACCGACTGAAACATAAAGGTCTTCTTCACTGTTGATATTAAACCTTTTTCCCGCCTCCAGCAGCAGTGAGGACTTCAGGAATAATGCGAGGTCAAGGTCCTGCCTGCGCAGCTCCTTCTCTACCATTTCCCTGCCCTTGGCCACGTTTTCTTCCCGCCGTTCCTTCTTGAACCAGCTCCTAATTCTTGCCCTGGCTCCGGAGCTTTTTACCATGTTCAGCCAGTCCCGGCTGGGTGTGCCTTGTTTTGAAGTTATTATCTCCACAATATCCCCTGTTTTCAGCTCGTAGTCCAGGGGAACAAGGCGGCCGTTAACGCGGGCGCCGACACAGCGGTGGCCGATGTCCGTATGGATCTTATAAGCAAAATCAAGCGGTATGGAACCTGCCGGCAGGTCTATGACATCGCCTTTGGGAGTAAAAACAAACACCTCGTCGGAAAACAAATCCAATTTGATGTTTTCCATAAATTCCGAGGCATCTTTGGAATCCTGCTGCAGCTCCATAATCTGCCGCAGCCAGGACAGTTTTTTTTCAAATTCGTCATCCTGCTTGCTGTCCTTTTTTTCCTTATAGCGCCAGTGGGCGGCAATCCCGTATTCGGCAGTACGGTGCATATCCCAGGTGCGTATCTGTACTTCCAAAAGTTCATTTTTTCCTACCATCACCAATGTGTGCAGTGACTGGTACATGTTGGGCTTGGGCATGGCAATATAGTCCTTGAAGCGGCCCGGGATCGGTTTCCATAATGTATGAACAATTCCCAGGGCGCCATAACAGTCCTTAATTGAATCAACAATGATCCTGATGGCAGTCAGGTCATAAATTTCGTGAAATTCTTTGTTTTGTTCTTTCATTTTTTGTGAAATGCTGTAAAGGTGTTTGGGGCGGCCGGAAACATTGGCTTTGATATTGACTTCCTCGAGCTTGGGCTGTAGGGTTTCAATAACCTGTTTGATGAAGGCTTCCCTTTCATCGCGCTTTTTGGCCAGCTTATCAGCCAGAGCATAATAGCGGTCCCTTTCCAAAAAGCGAAACGCCAAATCTTCCAGTTCCCATTTGATTTTATAAATCCCCAGACGGTGCGCCAAAGGAGCATATATCTCCAGAGTCTCCCGGGAAATAGACTGCTGTTTCAGAGAACTAAGATATTTCAGGGTGCGCATATTGTGGGTGCGATCCGCCAGCTTGATCAAAAGCACCCGGATATCCTTAGCCATGGCGATAAACATCTTGCGCAGGTTTTCGGCCTGGCGTTCTTCCTTTGATTTGTATTCCAGCTTGGAAAGTTTGGTCACCCCGTCCACCAGCATGGCAATATCGTCACCAAACTGCTGTTCAATTTCTTCCAGGGTAACATCGGTATCCTCAACCACATCATGCAACAGCCCGGCTATTATTGTGTCCATATCCAGCTCCAGCTCAGCCAGGATAATGGCAACTCCCAAAGGGTGCGTTATATAAAGCTCACCGGAAAAACGCTTCTGCCCCTGGTGGGCGTTGACGGCAAAGCGATAAGCCTTCTCCAAAAGCTTCCAGTCCGGTGTAACAGGATAGTATTTTCTAATTTTCTCCTTTAACGTTTGCAGATTTGCTTTCATGCTGTCCAAGCTCCCTTTCCTTCAGGACCAAGCCTGCAGGATTTTTCAGATACTCCAGCAGTTCTCCGGCGGTAGCGGTCCACCAGAATTTTTGATAAGCGCGGTATTGTGCGAGCATGCGCCTGTGCCGGCGGTAAGTTCCGGACTGATGCAAAAAGAACGGTGAAAGGGGCTGTCTTACCTCTCCCCCTGCAGCAATTTCTGAAAACACTGTTTGCAACTGTTCCAGCAGGTAGTTGGTTGCCGGAAGCGACAGCTGTTGACAGGCTTTCTTCAGCACGGCGTAAGCGGGACGCGGTTTTTCCAGGCAAACCGCCAGCTTCAGCAATGTTTCACGTACGGGAAAAGTGGCGGAAAAAAGTTTTTCATTTAACAGCAAGTCTTCCTTGCCATAACAGATGATATAGCGGGGATTGCTGCGAAAACGAATCATACCCAGCAACCGCTCCAAATCAGATCTTTCATAGGGCAAATGGTAAAAAAGCAGGGCATCATATTCCTGTGCAACGTCCAGATCCCTGCCCAGCCAGGTAACGGCTGCTTTGCCTTTCAGCATCTCTTTCAGTCTATTCTTAACAGCCTTAGTGTTAACCCAGACAGCAAGCTTCCAGCGGCCGGCAAGATTCAGAATATACTGCTCGCGGCGGCGCAGCTCCCTCCTGTCGTAAATAACCGGAGCGCGGGAAGAAAGCGAAGTACGCATATCCTTGACATAGAGAGAAAGGGAAGTTCTGCCCTGCCAAGTATTTTTTCCAGCCTCAACAACAAGTTCCACATTTTCCTGCGGGGGAAAGTCATCTGCCTTTTCGCCGGCTCCGAAATAAATGGCCTGTGCGACCGGGGCATTTTGCCGCAGGTAGAGGCTTAAATGATTGCCGCAGTTGCCGACCCGTCTTCTGGAGACAACTTCCGCTTCCCTGATTAGAAAAAGGGGCTCGGGGTTTCCGTAACCAAAGGGCGACAGCAAAAGCAGTTCCTCCGCCAGCTCAAGGCTTAATTCCTCCAAATCAACTTCCGCCGTCACCGGATACTTTATCTCTGCAGGCTCCTGTTTGGCCACAGCCCGGCAGAAAGCTTCACTAAAGGGAGTAATTTTGTTTTTGTTGATTATAAGCCCGGCTGCCTGGGCATGGCCGCCAAAACGATCGAGATAGGCAGCACATTCCTGCAGGGCAGTGACGGCATTATACCCGGCAACGGTACGGACGGATCCTCGCCCTTCTTCCCCGTCCAGGGCAATTAAGGCCGCAGGTCGGCCAAATTCCATAGACAAGCGTCCGGCTATTATTCCGATAACTCCGGGGTTCCAGCCCTCCCGCCAAAGCACAAGCGCCGGTTTCTCCCCCTCTTCGGCCGCCAGAGCCTTTGCTTCCACAAAGATTTCCCTCTCAACCTGCCTCCGTTCATTATTTAAGGCATCCAGTTCCGCAGCGTATTTTTCAGCTTCCGCAGCACCGGCAAGCAGCGTCCGGAGAGCCGGTTCCGCTTCTCCCAGCCTGCCCGCCGAATTTAAGCGCGGTGTCAGTGTAAAAGCCACTTGCCTGGCATCCAGTCGCTGCCCGGCAAGACCGCTTACTTTAGTCAGGGCAGCAAGCCCGGGCAGCGAGGTTTCCTGCAGCCTTTCCAGCCCGTGTTTTACCAGGATTCTGTTTTCACCCTGCAGCGGCACCACATCGGCAATTGTCCCCATTGCCACCAGATCCAGGTAGCGATAAGCCCGGTCAACCGGTATCCCCAGGTACTTGTACAGGGCGCGGACCAGTACCCAGGCCACGCCGACGCCGGCAAGCTGTTTTTCCGGATAACGGCATCCCTGCTGTTTGGGATTAAGCACGGCACAGGCAGGCCGGTCGCCGTCAAAGCAAAGGTGATGGTCGGTTATTATCAAATCCAGGCCGATTTCCCGGGCCCGTTCCATTTCGGCAAAAGAATTCGTACCGCAGTCGACAGTAACCGCCAGGCTGCCGCCTCTGGCGGCAAATTCCTCCAGCACGTCAGACTGCAGACCGTAGCCGTCGGCAAAGCGGCTGGGGATATGGTATTCCACCGGCACCTCCAGTTCCTGCAGGACAAGTATCAGCAGGGCGGTAGCCGTAATGCCGTCCACATCGTAATCCCCAAACACCAGTACTTTTTCCTTTTTTGCAATGGCAGCCGCCAGCCGGGCGGCTGCCGCTTCCGCCCCGGACATGGAAAAGGGATCCCCGAGATCGGAGAGGTCGCACGCCAGGTATTTCTTTGCCTCTCCGACAGTATGCAGACCCCGCTGAAAGAGGGCCAGAGCCGTTAAACGGTTTATTTTCAGTCCGGACATCAAAGTCCGGACTGTATCCCAATTGGCATCCGGCACATACCAGGGCCAGCCAGCATAAACCATGTTAATTCTCCTTCAGCGTCATTATTGTTAACAAAACATTCGTCAAATTTACTTAAAATCCCTTTAATAATAATATAAAAAGAAGCAGGACCGTTCTCTGCTTCTTTTTGTCGGTAATTTATGCATTTTGCGGTTTTAACTTTTTCCGCCCGCGCTCCTTCCACCAATGCCAGAGCGGCGGCGCCAGGAATATGGAAGAGAAGGTACCGCATATCACACCTACCTGCAGGGCGATAATAAAGGGCCGCAGAGTAGCCCCGCCGAAAGCCAGCAGCGTGACTAAGACCAGGGCAGTAGTCAAAGAAGTCAAGATTGTTCTGCTAAGCGACTGGGTGATGCTGTTTTGCACCACCTCTGCATAGTCGGCCTTGCGACTGAGCCGCAGGTTTTCACGGATGCGGTCATAAATGATTATAGTTGCGTTTATGGAATAACCGATAATTGTCAACACAGCGGCAATGAAATGCATGCTGATCTCCAGTTTAAAAAGTGAAAAAACAGTTACCATAAAGAACGCATCATGCAGCAGCGCCAGGACGGCTGTAACAGCAAAGCGGTGCTCAAAACGGACAGCAATATAAACTCCCATGCAAAGGCTGGCAATAAGCAGGGCAATGAGCGCCTGCCGCTGCAGTTCCCCGCCGATTACGGCACCGACACTGTCCGCCTGCAGCAGTGCCTCGTCCGGCAGGCTAAACTTTTCCTGCAGGGCGGAAAATAATTCTTCCTGTTCAGCCGGCGATAATTCCGTTGTCTTTATCAGCAGTTCGCTGGATGCGTTATCATTCCCGGCATTTTCCCGGCCGACCTTCTGCAAAGTGGCAGCTGCCAGTCCCGGGACTTCCCGCACTTCTTCCAGGGAAAAAGGTTTTCCCATATCAATCTGCATTATGGTCCCGCCGGTAAAGTCAATACTGTAATTAAGCCCCTGTACTGCCAGGGATGCAACTCCTACAAGCAGCAGGCAAACGGTAAAGGCAACGGCATATTTACGCGCTGCAATAAAATCAAAGCTTTTTTCCCGCTGCCGCACTTCCTGCTGTACGGTTTTTACCAATCCTGCCCCGGCAGCCAGTCTCAACAGATAGCGCGTCAACACCACTGCCGTAAACATGCTGGCCAGGATACCGATGCTTAAAGTAACGGCAAAACCGCGGACGGGTCCCTGGGCAAACCGGAACAGGACGGCAGCGGCTATCAGTGTCGTAATATTGGAGTCCAAAATTGCCCGGAAGGCCCGGGAGAATCCGGCTTCGACGGCCGTTCTGACCGTCTTGCCCTGCCGCATTTCCTCCTTGATACGTTCAAATATAACTATATTGGCATCAACGGCCATCCCAATGGACAAAATTATGCCGGCAATGCCCGGCAGGGTTAGCGTCACATTCAGGGCAATCAGTACGAGCATCACAATGGCTGCATAGGCGAAAAGGGCAACATCGGCGACAAAACCAAATCCCCGGTAGTAAACAAGCATAAAAAGTATTACCAAAAGCAGCCCGGCTATCCCGGCGCGTATACTGCGGTTCAGGGAATCCTGCCCGAGCAGCGGGCCGACACCGCGAATTTCCAGTTCCTCCAACTGAACGGGAAGGGCACCGGAACGCAGCTGCAACGCCAGGGTTGCCGCCCTGTCTATGGAGCTGATATTGTTGATTATGGCCTTGCCGTCCTCAATTACGGCATTAACAATGGGGGCCGAAATTTCTTCCTCATCAAGATAAATGGCAATGGGCTGACCGAAAAATTTCTTTGTAGCCTCGGCAAACTTTTCCGTTCCTTCGGCATTGAATTCCAGGGATACGGCCGGCTGGTTGTACTGGTCATAGATAGCCTGGGCGTTCTTCAGGTCATCTCCTTCTACTATTGTCTCGCCGTCGGGGCCGACAAACCTTAATAAAGCCGTTTTCCCGATAACCTCCCGGGCGGCCCGCTGGTCTTTAATGCCGGGAAGCTCAACCCGGATGCGGTCGCTTCCTTCCGGCTGGACTACCGGCTCGGCAATACCCAGGGCATCAATCCGGTTGCGAATAACAAGAACAGCCCGGTCAATTTTGTCACTGCTGTCCTCACCCGCCTTGTCCACGGCCCGATAAAGGACATAAACACCACCCCGCAGGTCAAGGCCCAGATTCATATTCTCGGCAGCATGCCAGACAGCCAGTGCACTGCCCGCCAAAAGCAAAACAACTACCAGTAGAAAAAAAAGGAGATGACGGCTTTTCATAGTCTTGCCTCCTGTCAGTAACAATGCAAAAGGGGCAATCGTCCCGCAGGCCGGGCGAGACTGCCCCGAGTCCCACAGTAATTATAAACGCATTGGCAAAAGATTGTCAATGACATCTGCCGGACGGGCAGAGTTGCCAGAAGCCGCTTTTATCCTGACAATTACACATCCAGAGCCAAAAGCCCCTGTCCTTTCTCATGCAGGTACCGGTCCAAAACAGCGGCTACCATGCTGCTGGTGACATTGTCAAAAATCCCGGCCCGGCCGGGGCCCACAGGCAGTACAAAAATGCTTTTCTTCCCGCTTCTTTTTTTATCCTTCTTTAAAGCGGCCAGCACCTCACTTCTTGTCAGGCTTGCCGGTGCCTCCTTCAGGCCGATGCGGGCAAAAAAGCCAAGCAGCCGCCGGGCTTCGTCAGGCTTTAGAAGCTCAAGTAATAAAGCAAGCTGTACCGCCGCCGCCATACCTATAAGAACAGCCTCCCCGTGCAGGTAATAGCGGTAAGAAGTGGCAGCCTCCAGTGCATGGCCGACCGTATGGCCGAAATTCAGGAGGGCACGGATTCCCTTTTCCTTTTCATCCTGACTGACAATTTCCGCCTTGATCCGGCAGCAGGCAGTAATGACTTCAGCAAGGAATGAGGCATCTTTTTCCCAAAAAGCAGGCCAGTTTTTCTCCAGACTTTCCAAAAGTGAAAGGTCAAGAGCCGACCCGTACTTCACAACTTCCGCCGCTCCCGCCAAAAATTCCCGCCGGGGCAGTGTAGTTAATGTTTCCAGCTCTATCCAGACAAGCTTCGGCTGGTAAAAGGCGCCAACTAAATTTTTCCCCAGCTCGTGATTAACGGCCACCTTCCCTCCAACGCTGCTGTCCACCTGGGCCAAAAGGGTAGTGGGAATCTGGACAAAGTCAACGCCCCGTAGATAAGTGGCGGCTGCAAACCCGGCCAGATCTCCCACAACACCGCCTCCCAGGGCGATAAATGCAGTTTTCCGGTCCAGGCCGGCTTTAATTGCCGCCGTATACAGCTCGTTGGCCCGATAGAGGGTTTTACTGCCCTCACCCGGGGGAATGACGGCAGGAAAGACCTTAAATCCCGCCTCCTGCAGGATGCCGATCGCCCGCTGTCCGTAGAGGCTAAAAACATTTTCATCGCTTACGAGCAGGACTTTTCCCGGCCGGAGTACTTCTTTTAAAGCGGCAGGCAAGTTCTCCCACATGTTACTGCCGACAATTATCTCATAAGAACGTTCTGCCAGCTCAACTTTTACGGTTTTCATAACAGCCTCCTAACGGCCGGCACACTGCCTGCGGTAGGAACGGTAGTTGGCAAGCATCTCCTGCAGGGAATCGCCGCCCAGCTTTTCCTGCAGGGCAACAGCCAGTTCCCAGGCGACCACGGCTTCGCCCACCACGGCAGCGGCGGGGACAACACAGGTATCGGAACGTTCAACCGCTGCAAAAGCGGGCTTGCGGGCGTCCATATCCACGCTGGCAAGGGGTTTGGTCAAAGTAGGGATGGGCTTTACGGCAACGCGGCAGTACAGGGGCTCACCGTTGGTAATGCCCCCTTCCAGCCCCCCGGCATGATTCGTCCGCCGCCGGTAGCCTGTGTGCGGCTCATAATAAATTTCATCATGTACAAGCGACCCCGGTCTTGCTGCAGCGGCAAACCCGTCGCCGATCTCCACTCCCTTGACAGACTGGATGCTCATCAACGCACCCGCCAGGCGGGCATCGAGCTTCCTGTCCCAGTGCACATGGCTGCCCAGCCCCGCCGGTACGCCAAGGGCAAGGACAACAAATACGCCGCCCAGTGTATCTCCTTCCGCCTTTGCCCGGTCAATGGCCGCCATCATTTTTTGCGCCGCCGGAAGGGAAGGGCAGCGGACCGGAGAAGCTTCTATCTTTTCATAATTCCGGACCACTTCCGCCGCTGCAACCGGAGGAGCCGCAACTTCACCGATGGCCTGCACATATGAATAAATACCAATGTCAAAGTGTTTTAACAATTCCCTGGCCACGGCACCGACGGCTACCCGCACCGCCGTTTCCCGGGCACTGGCACTTTCCAAAACGTCCCGTACATCCTGCAAGCCATATTTCAAAGCACCCGGCAAATCGGCATGGCCGGGGCGGGGACAGGTTACAGGTTCAACCGTCCCGGGCCGCTCTCCGAAGGGGGCCATTTTCTCCTGCCAGGAGTCATAATCCCTGTTAATAATCTGAATGGTCAGGGGACTGCCCAGAGTGCGTGAGAAACGCAGTCCCGAGAGGATTTTAAGCTCATCCTTTTCAATTTTCATTCTGCCGCCGCGCCCGTAGCCCTGCTGCCTGCGGAAGAGCTCATGATTTAGTGCTTCGCGGGACAGCGGCAGGTTGGCCGGCAGCCCTTCAATAATGGCCGTCAGGGCGGGGCCGTGGGATTCGCCGGCCGTAAGATAGCGCATCATTTGTTTTCTTCCCCTTTTCTGTCAGCGGCAAACCGCCGTTTCCTCCAAAGTAAAAGCACAAGGGCGACCACAATAAAAATAGCGCTCATTACCTGTCCTGCCCGCAAGCTTCCCCAGTACAGTGTGTCGGCCCTCAGCCATTCAATGAAGAAGCGGCCGACAGAATATCCAATGAGGTAGCGCAGGAAAATGCCGCCGGGCATCTTTACCTTTTTGCTGATATAGATCAAATAGGCAAAAACTATTAAATTCCAGGCAAATTCATAAAAAAATATCGGGTGGCGGAATTCACCGTCTATATACAGGGCCCAGGGCAGATCGGTGGGCACACCGTAGGCTTCCTGGTTAAAATAGTTGCCCCAGCGCCCGACAGCCTGACCCAAAATCAGGGCCGGGGCGCAAATATCGGCCAGTGTCCAAAAATTCAGCTTCCTAATCCAGCTAAAAAGTATACAGACTATTATGGCAGCCAGGATCGCCCCGTGAATGGAAAGTCCCCCCAGGCGGATGTTAATCATATCCCGCCAGTTGCCGGCGAAGGAATCCCAGTTGATAATCACAAAAGCAAGCCGGGCGCCAATTACTCCTGCAGGAACGGCTACCAGGGCAAAATTAAGCAATTCATCCTGGCTTATGCCGTACTTTTCCGTCCTGGCAAAGGCAACGGCGGTGCCTAAAATCAGCCCCAGGCTGATTACTACCCCGTACCAATAGATGGGGACGCCAAACACGTAAAAAGCAACAGGGTTCACATTCATTCCCGATACCTCCCGCGCAATCCTTCAAGATTAAGCAGCTTTTTTTTCAAGTCGAGGCCGCCGCCAAATCCCCCAAGAGACATGTCACTTGCCAGGACACGGTGACAGGGAATAACCACCGGGGTACGGTTATGAGCCATAGCCTGACCCACTGCCCTGGCCGCCCGCGGAGACCCGGCCGCCCGGGCAAGGGCTCCGTAGCTGACAGTCTTCCCGTAGGGGATCTTGGCAGCAGCGGAGAGTGCCCGCCTGTAAAAGGGCGGATAGCCCGAATAGTCCACGGGAGCAGTAAAAGAAACCTCTTCACCATTGAAATAAGCCTGCAAATCAAAAGCCAGCTTCTGCAGCCAGGCCGGATCTGAACTGCCCACCTCCAGGCAGCTACAGGCGGAAGCCTCTTCCGGCAACTGCAGGGCATAAAGGCCTTCTTCCGTATAAGCCACGGGTATTTCCCCCGCACAGGTCGTTATCCGCCGCCAGACCGGCCGGCTGCCGCTGTTTTTACATTTTTCCATCAGTAATTTCATCCCCGTTCCAAAAGCAAACTATTCGCAGCTACAGAAACAATGGGCGACACCTTTTTGCAATCTCAATAATAACAGAACTTTTAAACCGGCGGCAAGGGGCACATTGTCCGCCTCCTGCCGGAAAAAACGGCAATTTCCCGAAAACCCAGCCGCCGGAGAATACGCACCGCACGATCAAGGTCCCGGCCGGCATCCCGGACACTGTGAGCATCGGACCCTAAAGTGACCGGCACTCCCAGTTCCCGGCATTTCTGCAAAAATGCCGGCCCCGGATAAGCTTCCCCCACCGGAGCACGCCAGCCTGAAGTATTGAATTCTACACAAATACCGGTTTCCTTCAGCACCCGACAGGTTTTATCAATTATTTCCGTCCAGTCTCCGGGTGGGAAATAGCCGAACTTTTTAATGACATCAAGGTGTCCCACTATATCAAAGAGGCCCGATTCAGCCAGGCGGCAAATCGCGGCAAAATACTGCCGGTACAGTTCCATAATATCTTTACCCGCATACAAATCCCGCCGGCCCGGATGGGTAAAATCCCAGCCATCGAGATAGTGCACCGAACCGATCAGGTAATCAAAATCATATCCGGCCAGGACTTGTGCCGCAGTCTCTTCCCTGCCCGGGAAATAGTCCACTTCAGCACCAATCTTGACGGGGATGTCCACAGTTTGCTGCAGTTCCTTTATTTCGGCAAAATAACCTTCCAGTTCTTCTGCAGCCATGCTTATCCCCTTTTTCCGGGCTTCACCCAAAAGTTCGAGCGGAAAATGGTCGGCGAATCCTACTTCTTCCACACCTCTTTTTCGGGCTGTGGCCAGGTATTCCGCCATTTCGCCTGTGGCGTGGCCGCAGCGGCTGGTATGCAGGTGATAGTCAACAATCATTGTTTTTCTCCTCTTTATCAGGCCGGTGGCGCCGCGCCAACTCGGACGAAATTTCCGCAAGTGTTATATTTTTGGCCGCCAAAAGTACAAGCAAATGGAAAAGCAGGTCTCCGCACTCGTAGATCAATTCATCTCTCCCTTCATTCTTGGCGGCAATAATTACTTCCCCGGCTTCTTCAGCTATCTTTTTTAAAATCCTGTCCAGCCCCTGACTTAAAAGCCCGGCAACATAGGACCCTTCCGGCATCTCTGCCTTTCGCTCTGCAATGATCCTCTCCAGTTCCGGCAAAAAGCTGCCCTCCGGGGCAGCGCCCCGCGTGTGCAGTTTCCTGTAAAAACAGCTTGCAGCACCGGTATGGCAGGCGCTGCCCTGCTGTTCCACCTGTATCAGCAGGGCATCGGCGTCACAATCATAAGCAATGCTGCGGACAGCCTGGGTATGACCCGATGTCTCCCCCTTGTGCCACAATTTACGGCGGCTCCTGCTGTAAAACCAGGTTTCACCGGCCTCAAGGGTTTTTTGCAGCGCTTCTTCATTCATATAGGCCAGCATCAGAACACGGCCGTCCCGGGCATCCTGGACAATGGCAGGAATTAAGCCGTTTTCATCATACTTCAGTTTTTGCACCTCTAACAGGCACCCCCCTTTCGGCCAGATAACTCTTGACTTCCATTATACTCAGCTGCCGGTAGTGAAAAACGGAGGCCGCAAGGGCGGCAGCCGCCTTCCCCTCCGTCAGCACTTGATAAAAATGTTCCGGTTCTCCCGCTCCCCCGGACGCAATCACGGGGAGAGCGGCGGCTTCAGCTACGGCCGCCGTCAGTTGAATATCATAGCCGTCATTTGTACCGTCGCGGTCCATGCTGGTCAGGAGAACCTCACCGGCGCCGCGGCGCCGTCCTTCCTCCGCCCAGGCCAAAACCGCCTTCCCTGTCGGCTTTGTGCCGCCGCGGGTGTAAACCTCCCAGGTTCCCATGTCTGCATTCCATCTGGCATCAATGGCCAGCACAATGCGGTCGGAACCGTAACTGCCGGCCAGTTCACTGATCAAAGCGGGGTTTTCCAGCGCGGCAGTATTCAGGGACACTTTATCGGCACCGGCAGTTAAAATCTCACGCACATCTTCCGGGCTTTTGATACCCCCGCCCACAATAAAAGGAAGGGAAATCTCTTCCGCCACATGCCGCACCACATCCAGCATTGCTTTCCGCCCCTCCCGGGTCGCGGCAATATCCAGCAGGACCAGCTCATCGGCCCCTGCCCTGTCGTAGTATCTCGCCAGTTCCACCGGATCGCCCGCATCCTTAAGATCAATAAACTGCTTTCCTTTTACAACCCTGCCTTCCTTAACATCAAGACAGGGAATTATTCTTTTGGCTGTCATCGGGCATCCCTCCTGCTATCCGTAAAGCTTCCCGCAAAGCAAGGCGCTCCGTATAAAGGGCCTGTCCCGCTATCACGCCGCTTACTCCAAGGGGTTTAAGGGGCAAAAGCCTGCGAATATCTTCCGGACCTGACACGCCGCCGGAAGCGATGATGCTTTGCGGCACAGCCGTCGCCAGCTCCCGCAGGGCTTCGATGTTCGGGCCTTGCAGGGTGCCGTCCCTTTTAATATCGGTATAAATTATTTCCTTTACTCCCAGGTCCCACATCTGCTGCGCCAGAGACTCCGCCGCAAGCGGAGTGTCTTCCTGCCAGCCGCGGATGGCCACGCGGCCGCCCCGGGCATCAATACCGACAATAATCCGCCCCGGATACTGCCGGCAAAGCTCGGCTACAATTTCCGGATTTGTTACGGCTGCCGTGCCGATTATTACCCGGGAAACACCCCTGTCCAGGAGGTCAGCCGCCGCCTCAATACTGCGGATGCCGCCGCCGACCTGGACCGGCACAGACACCGTCTTGACAATTTTTTCAATAACACCGGCATTTTTCATCTTCCCGGCAAAGGCGCCGTCCAAATCCACCAGGTGGAGACGGCCTGCACCTTCAGCTTCCCAGCGGCGGGCCGCTTCCACCGGATCTTCATGGTAAACAGTTTCCCTTGCCGGATCCCCGTGCACCAGGCGTACGCAGCGCCCCTCCCGGATGTCAACAGCGGGAATTATTAACATTCTGCAAGCCTCCCGAATCCGCAGTTATAATATACCTTTAGTCGAAGGAATTCCCCGGACACGTTCATCCCGCCGGGAAGCTTCGTCCAGGGCTCTCCCCAGCGCCTTAAACAGGGCTTCGATTTTATGGTGGGTATTGCGCCCGTTAAGCAGTTTGACATGCAGGGTGCACCGCGCCCGGCTGACAAAAGCCTGCAGGAAATCCTCCACCAGTTCCGTATCAAAGCTGCCCAGGCGGGCTGCAGCCAAGGGCAGATCAAATACAAGATACGGGCGTCCCGAAAAATCCGCCGCCACCAGTACCAGGGCTTCATCCATCGGCAGGATAATGCTGCCGTAGCGCTTGATTCCCGCCCGGTCGCCCAGGGCATCGTCAAAGGCCTGGCCCAGTACCAGCCCGATGTCTTCCACCAGGTGGTGGGCATCCACCTCCAGGTCCCCTTCCGCTTTCAGAACGATATCAAAACAGCCGTGGCTGCAAAAGAGTGTCAGCATGTGTTCGAAAAAGGGTATGCCACACTCCACTTCCGCCCGGCCGGACCCGTCCAGAAGCAGGGACAGGCTGACATTTGTTTCAGACGTTTTGCGCATAACTCTACTCTCTCTTTTTTGCAAGGAACTCCCTCCTTATTGCCACCGCCCGGCTGTGGGCCGTCAGGCCTTCCGTCACCGCAAGCCTTTCCACAGCCGGGGCATCCCGCAGTAAAGCCTCCGGGGGGTAATAGATAATACTGCTTTTTTTTATGAAATCATCAACGGAAAGCACCGAAGAAAAACGGCCTGTGCCTGCCGTGGGCAAAACATGATTCGGCCCTGCCCAGTAGTCGCCAATGGGCTCCGGAGTATAAGCCCCCAGAAAAACCGCCCCGGCATTTCTTACCTGCCCCAGCAGTTTCCAGGGATCCTGCACCAGCAGTTCCAGATGCTCCGGCGCCAAAAGGTTTACTATTTCCACGGCCTCCGAGAGCGTCTCCACCAAAACTACCGTCCCCTGCTCCGCCAGAGAAAGGCGGGCTGTCTCCTGCCGTTCCAGGCCTTTACACTGGCGCTCCAGTTCAGCCGGCAGCTCTTCCGCCAGCTGCCTGGATGTGGTCACACAGTAAGCGGCGGCCAGCGGGTCATGCTCCGCCTGCGACAGCATATCGGCCGCCACAAAATCGAGCCGGGCTGTTTCATCGGCAACCACCAGAATCTCGCTGGGGCCCGCCGGCATATCAATCCCCACCAGCCCGGCCACCTCCTGCTTGGCCAAAGTAACATAGAGATTGCCCGGCCCCACAATTTTATCCACCGCCGGTATTGTTTCCGTCCCATAGGCAAGGGCGGCAACGGCCTGGGCGCCGCCGCATTTGTAAACGGCATCGGCTCCCGCTATTCTTGCCGCCGCCAGGGTATAGGGATTCACCGTCCCGTCACGGCCGGGAGGCGTCACCATGACTACCTCGTCGACCCCGGCAACGCGGGCAGGAATCACCGTCATTAAAACCGTTGAAGGATAGGCGGCGGCTCCGCCGGGAACATAAACACCGACACGTTTAAGGGGGGTTATCCTCTGACCGGTAATAACGCCGTCCGGGGCGCAATCCAGCCAGGAGCGGCGCAGCTGCCGGGCATGAAAGGCACGGATATTTTCCGCCGCTTGACGCAGGTCGTCTATAATACGGCTGTCCGCCTTGACCAATGCGGCGGTAAACTCCTCCTCGCTTGCCCGCAGGGACAAAAGCCGTACGCCGTCAAACTTTTCCGTATAAGCAAGTACGGCCCCGTCCCCTTCCTGCCGCACGGCGGCCAGTATCTCACGCACAGCCTGCAGGGCTTCCGGGTAGTCTCCAAGCCTCCGCCTGCGAAACTGCTTTTTAAATGTCTCCCCGTCATAAAGCTTAATCATGACTGCACCTCTTTTCCGGCTAGCGCCCGGCTTAATGCTTCCACCAGTGCGGCAATCCTTTTCCCCTTAACCTGATAGCTGCCCGGATTGGCAACCAGGCGGGCGGTTATCCGGGCAATTATTTCCCTTTCCACAAGATTGTTTTCGGCCAGTGTCCTGCCGGTGGAAACCAAATCCACAATTACGTCCGCCAGTTTCAGCAGGGGAGCAAGCTCCACTGAACCGTGCAGCTTGATAACTTCACATTGCTTGCCCTGCTGCTGAAAATAACGTTTGGCCACCCGCGGGTATTTGGTTGCCACATACCCGCCCGTAAAGCTGCCGCCGCCTTTTTTCCCGGCCACGGACAGGCGGCAGGCTCCCAGCTTTAAATCCAGCAGTTCATAAAGTTCCTTTTCTTCTTCCAAAAGCACATCCTTGCCCACCACTCCCAGGTCGGCCGCCCCGTATTCCACATAAGTGGGAATATCGGTGGGTTTTGCCAGAACAAAACGCATTTTGTTCCTGTTATCGCTAAAAATCAGTTTCCTTGTTTTCTCCCGCAATACACTGCAGTCAATACCTGCAGCCTCCAGCAAATCCAGGGTTGGCGGAAGGATGCGCCCTTTGGCCAAAGCAATGGTTAACCACTCATTTGCCGTCATTTTCACCGCCCCTTAACTCCTTCTCCAGAGCACCGTCCCCGGTATAATAGAACAGCCGGCAGGCTCCAAGTCCCGCAGCTTCCTGCTCAGCCTGCGAAAAGGCCGCCTCTGCGGTGGCAACAACGGCGTTTATCCCCCGGGCGCGCTGCTTGAGAGCGGCGGCAATAGCCGCGGCCCTTCCCCCTTTGCCGTAGGCCAGGTAGCTTAACTCTTCGGCCGGCGGCAATTTTTGCTGCCTTTGCAGAACCGCAAGCAGATGGTCAATATTAATGGCAAATCCCACTGCCGGCATATCGGGACCGAAGTTGACAAACAGCCTGTCATAACGACCGCCGCCGCAAAGAGGATAGCCAAACCCGCTCGTATAGCCTTCAAAAACCATGCCGGTATAGTAATCCAGCATGCGGACCAGGCCCAGATCCAGGGTGACATAGCTGTCTGCACCGTAATCCTCCAGGACTTCCCAGACTGACTGCAGCGCCGCAAGCATTGCCGTCCCCCGCCCGGGAGGCAGCAGTTCCCGGGCGGCGGCAAAAACTTCCGCTCCGCCCCGCAGGTGCGGAACCTGCAGTATACTCCTGCCTGCCTCCTCACTTATCTTCATCCTTTTTACTTCTTCCTGCAGGGCAACAAAATCTTTCTTGGAAAAAAGCAGTTTTATTCTTGCCGCCTCATCCGGGCCAAGCCCGTGGGCAGCAAGCAGGGTATCGAGAAAACCTATATGCCCGAGACAAAGAACAAAATCCTCCAGGCCCGAAGCCAAAAAAACCTCCACGGCCAGGGCAATAATTTCCGCATCGCTGCAGGCGGAATCATCACCGATTAACTCCACCCCGGCCTGTGTTGTCTCCCGCTGTTTGCCCTGCTCACCGGCATTATAGCGGAATATTTCACCCCCGTAGCAAAGCCGGAGCGGCTTTGGAGCATTTGCAAAATGCATAGCCGCGACCCTCGCCAGCGGCAGGGTGTAATCAGGGCGCAGTACAAGCGTTTTCCCATATTCATCAAAAAAACGGAAAACATTGTCCCTTAATTCCGCTTTCATCCCGGCAGTAAAACTGTCACTATACTCAAAAGCCGGTGTGGACACCTCCCGGTACCCCCAACGGCTGAAAATATCCTGAATTAAAGCGCCAAGCTTTCTTTTCTGCCGGGCCGTATCCGGCAAAAGATCCCGGACACCTTCCGGAATTAGCAGCCTTTGTAGCTTCTCATTCATTGACAACACTCCACTTACTTTAATACGTTAAAGAGTTAACGTATTAAAGTATACTACAGCCAAAACTGTTTTGTCAATCCTTTATTTTTCCCGTCTCCCAGTCAAATTCGCGATAAACCGACCGGCCGCGGAGAGTTTTAATTTTTCTGGAGACAGAAGAGGCCGCTTTCAGGCCTCTGTAAGCCGCCTCCACAAGGGGATCGGCCATACTGTAGGAAAAAGACAGGGTATTGCCGCGGTAGCGCCCCAGTTTTTTCAGTTCAGCTTCCACCTTTGTCCCGGCAAAGGGCAGCACCTTGCTTACCGGGTCAACCTCGGCAAGATAGGGTTTGCCCGTCACCTGCCTTACTACCCGCAAAAATGCCATATTCTCGGCCAGCTCGGCAAAAGTAGTCCGGTAGTCAAACATAATAAAGCCCATGGCCACAAAGATGTCCAAATCCGAAAGAACTTTTAACGCTTCCAGGTTTTGCACAACAGTGGCATCCTTTTGGAAGCGGTCCAAAACCGTCTGGGAACCGGATTCCACCCCCAAAAACACCTTGCATAAGCCCGCCTTTTTCAAAAGCGCAAAAAGTTCTTTCTCCACGTCATTAACACGGCACTGAATGCTAAAGCGTGCTTTTATCCCCCGCTTAAGCAGGGCCTCGGCAAACTCAAAGGCCCGTTCCCTGCCCTTGCGGCCGCAGATAAAGTTAGCGTCATTAAAGGCAAAATTCCTCACGCCGTAATTGCGTTGCAATTCCTCCATTTCCGCAAGTACATTTTCCACACTGCGCATCCGGTATTTTGCCCCGAAGCGGGCAAAAAAAGCGTTAACACTGCAGAAAGTACAGCGGCCATAGCAGCCGCGTGAAGACAAAAGCGAGGCGTAACCCGTCTGCTCCAGCACCTCGGGCAGCAGATCCCGGACCGGAAAGGGCAGGCTGTCCAGGTCGCCCACACTGGGACGATCGGCAGTTTCCCATATTTCTTCGCCCGTCCGGCCAAAAATCCCGGCCACTTCCCGGGCATTGCCGCCCGTAAACAAAACTTCTGCCAGTTCAGGCAGCGTTTTTTCCCCTTCCCCTTTGACAATATAATCCACCGCCGGAAAAAGGGACATTATTTCTTCCGCAGCAAAGGTAGGATAAATGCCGCCAAGGACAAGAGGCACCTCCGTCCGTCCTTTCAGACGCGCAGTAAAGGATAAAATTTCAGCGGCGCTTTCCTGGAAAGTAATACTGACGCCAATCAGCCCTACTTTCTTATCGGCTGTCATTTCCAATACTGCAGCCACCGGGTCTCCCGTCAGGGGCAGATTGCATATTTCCGTCCCGATGCCGCTGCGCCGCAGGCAGGCAGCCAGGTATCCCAGGCCCAGATGCTCAAAGGGCTCATCCAGTCCCTGCCAGAGAGGGTTGATCAGCAATACTGTTTTCTCTGCGTTTCCCATTTATTCTCTTCTCCCAAACTGTTCGCCATTTTACGGGTAATCCCGTACCGGCGGGTATTTTTATCAACTATTCCACATATTAACGCCAATCCCTGCCACAACCTTTTAACCTGCAGCCCCTTTCTGCAGACCGGCCAGGTCCTGCCAAAAGCCGGGATATGAAATATCCGTACATTCAGACTCAGTAATCGCTACAGGCCCCTCCGCCCGCAGGGCGGCAACGGCCAGGGACATGGCCATGCGGTGGTCGCCGCGGGCAGAGACAGTTCCTCCCGCTAAGGCCTGCATTCCCTCTATGATCATCCCGTCCGCCGTCGGAACAATCCTCCCCCCAAGTTTTGCCACTTCCTCCGCCACGGCGGCAATGCGGTCCGTTTCTTTGACACGCAGCTCCCGGGCATCTTTGATTACAGTCTTTCCCCGCGCAAAAAGAGCCGCCACAGCCAGCACCGGCAGTTCATCAATGAGGCGGGGGATAAGAGAACCGGAAATTTCCGTACCCGCAAGCTCTGAATATCTGACCCGGATATCTGCCACCGGTTCACCGCTTTCCACCCGGACACCGCCGATTTCAAGTTCCGCTCCCATCTCTTTTAAAACGTCAATTATTCCCGCCCGTGTCGGATTGACCCCGACTTCGCGCACCACTACCTCCGAACCGGGGGTTATGGCGGCAGCCACCAAAAAGAAAGCTGCCGATGATATGTCGCCCGGGATATTGACTTTCTGTCCTTTGAGGCGCGGCCTCCCTTCAATCGTGACGGTTGTTCCTTCACAGGCTACCTTTGCTCCGAAAGCGGCAAGCATTCTTTCGGTATGGTCCCTGCTTTTCTCCGGTTCAGAAACAACGGTTTCCCCGGAAGCAAAAAGACCGGCTAAAAGCAAAGCGGATTTCAACTGGGCGCTGGCCACGGGAGTACGGTGGAAAACGGGCCGCAGCCTGCCGCCAGCAACTGCCAAAGGCAGGAACCTGCCCTGCGCCCGCCCGGCAATACATGCCCCCATCTGCACAAGCGGTCTTGTCACTCTTCCCATGGGCCGGCGGCGCAGCGACTCGTCGCCGGTGATAACAGAGAAAAACGGCTGGCCGGCCAGCACGCCCAACAGGAGACGGGCTGTTGTCCCCGAGTTGCCGCAGTCAAGGATACCGGCCGGCTCCCGCAAGCCTTCCAAGCCCACGCCTTTGACAATTACCCTGTCCTCAGTCGTAACAACCGGCACTCCCAGCTGCCGCAGGCAGTTTACTGTACTCAAACAGTCCCTGCCGGCCAGAAAACCGGAAATCTCCGTTTCTCCCTCGGCCAAAGCACCCAGTATTACAGCCCGGTGGGAAAGGGATTTGTCACCGGGAACAGTTATCTCTCCCCGGAGCGCCTCTTTACACGTCAGAGTTACAGTCATTTTTCAGTCCTCCTGCCATTCAACACGGTAGCCGGCATCCTGCAGAACACCGGCAGCAAGCCTCCTGTCTCTTTTGCGGGCAAAGCCAAGCCGCAAAGGGCCGCCCTCTTCTTCCCGCACCCGCAGCAATTCAATTTCAGCAATATTCACACCGCTTTCTCCGACGAGACCGGCAACCTCCCCGATAATTCCCGGACGGTCCGCCACATAAACAAATAAATTAAAAATCGGCGGCAGGATTCCTTTTTCCCGGGAAGGCAATTGCAGGCGGTCTTCCCTGGACTTCTGGAAATATGTTAAAAGCTTTTCTCCTTCTCCTTCGGAGATAAAGATTTTCAAAGCATTAAGTTCAGCCTGCAGCCTTTCCAGCATCAAGAACAGGTGTTCCCGGTTGGAAAGGCAGATATCCCGCCACATTTCCGGACTGCCCAGGGCAACGCGAGTTGTATCGGCAAAGCCGCTGGCCGCCAAAATCAAGAGCTCATCGTTGTCCTCGGGTCTGAAAGCAGCCTGCACTAAAGCCGCCGCCGCCAGGTGCGGCAGGTGAGACACGGCAGCTACCAGGGAATCATGCCTGGCGGGAGAAAAAATAACGGGCAAAGCCCCCAGCCCCCGGACAAGTTTAATCATTGCTTCCAGGGCTTTTGACCGGCTGCCGCACAGGACATAAACAGCATTCTCAAAAAGATTGGCATCCAGAGCTTCCACGCCCGCCTTGTCCGAACCGGCCATAGGGTGCCCGCCGACAAAAGAAACATTAAGCGGCAGAACTTCCGCAGCCCGCCTCGTTATCCTGGTTTTGGTGCTGCAAACATCGGTGACGATGGCTCCGGGAGACAAATGGGGCGCCAATTCCTCGAGCAGCTTCTGCGCCGCCAGTACCGGGGCCGCCAGCACCACCAGATCGCAGCCATGTACGGCGGCAGCAACCGTCTCCGCCGCCTCCGTTACCGCCCCCAGGACACAAGCCTTGGACAGCACCCCGTCTTTGGGATCATAACCTACAACATCTCCGGCCAGCCCCCGTTCCAGGAGCGCCTTGCCGAAAGAACCGCCTATCATCCCCACTCCAAGAATAGCCACCCGTGAAAATAAGGGCTTCATGACATCACCTTCCGGAGCGATCTGCCAAGCACGGCGGCCACATCTTCCAGCTCCCGGCACAACAAAGCAAAGTTCTCCAGCGTCAGGGACTGGGCACCGTCGCACAAGGCTTTTTCCGGGTAAGGATGCACTTCCACCATTATCCCGTCCGCTCCTGCCGCTATCGCAGCCCGGCTCATGGCCGGCACCCAGCGCCAGCTGCCCGTGCCGTGACTGGGATCAACGATCACCGGCAGGTGCGTCAGATGCTTAATAATGGGCACTGCGCTTAAATCCAGAGTGTTGCGGGTATATGTCTCAAAAGTACGGATTCCCCGCTCGCAGAGAATCACCTGCGAGTTCCCTCCTGAAACAATATATTCTGCAGCCATCAGCCATTCCTCAATGGTGGCGGACATGCCCCGCTTCAGCAGGACGGGTTTATCCAGCTTGCCCAGCTCCCGCAAAAGCTGGAAATTCTGCATGTTGCGCGCCCCTACCTGCAGGATGTCGGCATACTCGGCCACCAAATCCACCGCATGCCGGTCCAGCACCTCCGTGACAACGGGCAGGCCTGTTTTCTCCCTCATCCTGGCCAGCAGTTTCAAGCCCTCCTTCTCCAATCCCTGGAAAGAGTAGGGCGATGTCCGCGGCTTGAAGGCCCCGCCCCGCAAAATATGCGCTCCGGCCGCCTTGACACCGTAAGCCGCTTCCAGCAGTTGCTCCTCGCTCTCAACTGCACACGGCCCGGCCATCAGCACAATCTGCTTCCCACCAATGGCGCAGTCCCCGACAGTAAAGACGGAGTCCTCCTCCCGGAACTCCCGGCTTACCAGCTTAAAGGGTTTTGAAATAGGCAGCACCTGCTCCACAAAGGGCAGCGCCTCCAGCCCCATTTCCCGGACCTTTTTATCATCGCCAATGGCACCGATAATAGTCCGGAACTCGCCTCTTGACAAATGGACACCCAATCCCACCTGTTTTAACCGCTCTGCAACCCGCTCAATCTGCTCTTCGGTTGCATTTGTCCGCATCACGACAATCATCTTCCGTTCCTCCTTGCTACCTTAGTGTTTTCATTTTTCCTACCGTCAAACCGTGCTTCTCCCGCAAAACAAAAACCGCCCCTCTTAAGGGACGGAATTCATTCCGCGGTACCACCCAAATTGGCTAACAGCCCACTCTTTTTCGGCACGTTCACTAGCGAGTTATGCCTCAATCCTTTTAACGGCGGATTCCCGTCGGAGCCTACTCGCCACCTTTTCAGAGAAACTTTCGGTCCGCCGCTCCAGGGTGTAATTTCAACATAGCCCGGACACCGGTTCGCAGCCCCCACCGGCTCTCTGCTATCCCAAGCCATGCCTACTGCTTCCCCTTCCTCGCGTTTACAGTATTAACGTTAATTTACCCCAACGGACAAGATTTTGTCAAGCATCTGCTGTAATTTTTTTGCAATCCTGCCCACATATCTCCTGCCACATTACGTATAGGATAAGCATCACAGGCCAAAACGGGGTTTCACCGGAGCATACTTTTATCACCGGTTAATCCTCCCACCAGGAGTTTTCAAGTAAATGTTCCCCTGATACCGCTTCTATGGTTTCTTCGTCCACACCCATAGCGCGCAGGAAATCCCTTTCGGCTTCAAGCGCCCATTTTTCAAGCAGGTATGTCGTGTAGAAGGCTTTTGTTTCATAGTCCTTGATGTGCTGGGTTTCGTGAATGAGGGTAAGAGGGATAATCCATTCTACCTTTAAACTTCTACCCGGTTCAGTCCACTCATATTCAAAACACTCTTTGGAGTAGTAAATTTTTCTTTCCGACGGCTCACTGCAGGAAAAATAATTTTCTGCCTTGACCGCACCGATATAATCAACATATTTACAGATATTATTATACCCGGCAATATAGTTTTCTTTTATTCCAGCCCAGCAAGAATCTTCTGCTTAAAGGCTTCCGTGCCTTCAATAACACCTGTGAATTCCGGTATTTCTTCCAGGGTTTCCACGGGTGTTGTTTCTTCTGCCGGTTCTTCAACAGTTTCTTCAGCAACAACTTCAACCTGTTCTATTGGTTCAGCAGGTGTTTCCGGTGACTCAGCAGCATTCTGTGAACAGCCGACAAGCAGCAGAGCTAATGCCAAAACCCACAGTTTACGCATTGCACAGAAAAGTCTGTTTTCGACTATTATATCATTATTGGAAATTTTTTGACAATCATTGGAAATACAGGGCATTAAAAAGCGGTTCCGCTGTTTTTATGCAGCAGAACCGCTTTTTATAAGAATCAATTAATAATTGCGCGTTTCAGGCAAAAACCCGTTCGTCATCACTGGGGGGAGCTGCCAGGTGGAAATGGTCGTGCAGTGTGCAGATGGCCTCCGGAAGGTCTTTTTCCGGTATTAGAAGGGAAATAGTAATATTGGAGTCGCCGGTCTGCAGGATGCGAATTTTCTTTTCTGTCAGCGCCTTGATCACCCTGGCCATGACGCCGGGGATGTTGCGCATGCCAAGGCCGACTACGGAAACCTTGGCGCAGTTGGAGATTATTGAATACTGCAGGTTGAGTTCTTCCAGTATTTCCTTGGCAGCGGGCACTTTTTCCTCCGTGATGGTAAAATTCTTCCGTTCAGGGAAAATCGAAATCAGGTCGATGGAAATATGGGCGGCTGCCAGCCGGTCAAACATTTCCAGTTCGCGGTCGGCATCCTCCGGCGGCATGATTACACTGACCTGGGCAAGGCCAGGTGTATGGGCAATTCCTGTGATAACTCTCAGATCCTGGCCGCCAAAGCGATGGGTGTCCTTGCCTGTGCCTAACTCATTGCTGATAATGGTGCCGGCTCCGCTTTCACTCAAATGCTTCACAACAACTTCCACATTATGCTGCATGGCAATTTCCACCGCCCGCGGATGGATAACCTTGGCCCCTTCATAGGCCAACTGGCAGACTTCGTTATAAGTAAGGTGATCAATTATGCGGGCATTGGCTACAAAACGCGGGTCGGCCGTCATAATGCCGTTCACATCGGTATATATTTCAACCCGCTCGGCTCCCAGGCCGGCACCGAGAATAACCGCTGTGGTATCACTGCCGCCGCGGCCAAGGGTGTTTATTTCCCCCTCAGGGGTTACACCCTGAAAACCGGCTACCACCGCCACTTCATCATTGCGCAGATGGGCCAGCAGCCGTTCGGGGTGAAAATCAACTACCTGGGCGTTGCCGTAATTGCCGTCGGTAATCAGACCGGCCTGGGCGCCTGTTAGAGACAGGGAAGCAATCCCGTTGGCGCAAAGGGTGGCCGACATAACCACAGCGGAAATTATTTCTCCACAGGCCATAATCATGTCCATTTCGCGCAATGAAATATCGGGCCGGCCGCCGGCGGCAATCATTAAATCTTTCAGAGTGTCTGTGGCATAGGGATCTCCTGCACGTCCCATGGCGGAGACCACTACCAACGGCCTATAACCTTTTTCTCGTGCTTCGCGTACTCTTTTAATAACTTCGTCTCGTGTTTGGGAATTGGCTACCGATGTTCCTCCGAATTTCTGCACTATAATCTTCACTGCTTTCACCCCTACAACAGGCTGCGGGCAATCAACTCCTCCGCAATTTGTACGGAGTTGGTTGCAGCCCCCTTGCGAATATTGTCAGATACAACCCACATATTAATTCCGTATTCCACTGAACGGTCAACGCGTATTCTGCCGACAAACACTTCATCGCGGCCGGAAAGCAAAGCCGGCATCGGGTATAAAAGTTCAGCGGGATCATCCATAACTACAACTCCCGGAGCCTTGCCCAGGATTTCACGGACCTCATCTGTGCTAAGCGGCCGCTCCAGCTCAACATTTACCGATTCCGAGTGGCCGTTAATCACCGGGACGCGGACAGTGGTCGCCGTGATTCTTAAACCGGGCAAGCCCAGAATTTTGCGGGTTTCATTAATCATTTTCATTTCTTCCTTGGTATAGCCGTCATCAACAAAAACATCTATCTGCGGCAACATGTTAAAAGCTATCTGATGCCGGACTTTTGCATTGGCATGGGGGAAACGCTCTTTTGCAAAATCGCTCTTTCCTGCGAGTACTGCCTCGCTTTGGGCAAGCATTTCATCTACCGCCTGTTTGCCTGCACCTGAAACAGCCTGGTAGGTGGATACCACAACCCGTTTCAGTCCCGCCGCCTGCTGCAGCGGCCGCAGTGCTACCACCATTTGAATGGTGGAACAATTGGGGTTGGCAATAAGTCCCTTGTGTTCCGCAAGGGCTTCCGGGTTAACCTCGGGTACTACCAGCGGCACATCTTCTGCCATACGGAAGGCGCTGCTGTTATCAATAACTACGGTGCCGCGCTTTACGGCTTCCGGGACAAGCTTTTCGCTGACGGATCCGCCGGCGCTGAAAAAGGCTACATCCACTCCGGCAAAAGCCTCCGGCTGCGCTTCCTCTACCTTATATGTCCTGCCCATAACCTCGATTTCCCGGCCGGCAGAACGGGAAGAAGCCAGAAGTTTCAGGCCGGCTATGGGAAAATTACGTTCCTGCAGTACCTGAATAATGGTCTGGCCTACCATGCCTGTAGCACCGACAATGGCTACGTTATACCTTTTCATTTCTAGACCCCCTGTAAATTTATAATATTTTATGCATTCCGGAAGGTGTCGGTTTGTTTCAACGCGCCATCCGGGCAGGAATAACATCATTTCTCAGTATATCGGCGTATGTTTCCCGCCTGACAACAATGTCCGCCCGGCCGTCCCGGACGAAAACAACCGCCGGGCGCGGGAAACGGTTGTAATTGTTTGCCATGGGGTAATGATAAGCTCCGGTAGAAAGCACTGCCAGAAGGTCGCCCCGTCTTAGCTCCGGCAGTTTTATGTCATGGATCAGTATGTCGCCGGATTCGCAAGCCCTGCCGGCAACGGTATAGACTTTCTCAGCCGCATCACCTGCCCTGTTGGCCAGTATGGCTTCATACTTTGCTTCATAAAGGGCTGTCCGCAGGTTGTCGTTCATGCCTCCGTCAACGGCGGCATAGCAGCGGATCCCCGGTATTTCCTTGATGGTGCCCACAGTATAAAGCGTGGTGCCTGCTTCACCGACAATAGAACGGCCCGGTTCTACCAGCAGTTTGGGCAGCGGCAGGTTATACTCCGCTGCCTTTTCCCGCACAACCAAAGTAATCTCCTGTACATAAGCTGACAGTTTGCAGGGCTCGTCGCTTTGCCGGTAACGGATGCCAAACCCGCCTCCCAGATCAAGCTCCCCGATAACAAAGGAAGTTTTGTCTTTGATCTCCTTAATAAAATCCATCATGACACCGGCTGCCAGGCGGAAGGGCTTCAGGTCAAAAATCTGGGAGCCGATATGACAGTGCAAGCCGCGCAGATCAAGATGCTTCATCTTTAGTGCCTTTTTCACCGCGGCAAGAGCCTGGCCGTCGGCAAGCCCAAGGCCGAATTTTGAGTCAGTCTGGCCGGTCTGGATATAATGATGGGTATGGGCCTCTATTCCCGGTTTTACCCGCAGGTAAACTGCAGCCCTCTTCCCCGCCGCCGCTGCTTCTTCCTCCAGCAGTTCCAGCTCGGTAAAACTGTCGGCAACAAAGCAGCCTATATTGTTTTCCAGGGCCAGGCGTATTTCCTCTGCCGTCTTATTGTTGCCGTGAAAGATCATTTTCTCCGGGGGAAAGCCGGCCTCCAGGGCAGTATATATCTCACCGCCGGATACCACATCAAGGGCAAGCCCCTCTTCTTCCACCAAACGGCACATTGCCGTTGTCAGAAAGGCTTTGCCGGCATACGCCACCAGGCTGTGCGGGTAAAAGCGGGCAAAAGCTTCCTTGTATTCGGCACAGTTGCTGCGGATCAGTTCTTCATCCATTACATAAAGGGGAGTGGCAAACTCCCCGGCCAGCTCCGTTGTATCACAACCCCCTATTTCCAGGTGGTTTTGACTGTTGATGAGCATCGTTCCCGTTAAAAACACCGGTATCCCCGCCTTTGCTTAAGTAAAAGGAAAAGCCGACAGTTGACGTCGGCGTTATTTACCCAACATACAACCCCACCCCTTGTGTGAGATAGCTCTTCACCGCCTGCCAGGGGATACATGCGGTGACAGTCCGGCAGTTATTCACTGACGGCCCAATCACATGCCCGGGGGAGCATGGGATTTCGGCGGTGTCTCCTTTCACAGCTGCTCATCAGGGTCCCCACCCTCACAGATGCTACTCTTAGCTCACCGCACCTCTACCCCACCTGCTGGTGAGGTATCTGTTAAATTTGCAACAATTTTACCATACTGCCGTACTTCTGTCACTGTCTCTTATACACATCT
>LSQX01213179.1_pt1 | contig 32893 bp, 35 predicted proteins | sample 654561 | NCBI WGS metagenome assembly LSQX01 (sample SAMN04489861, study PRJNA283612) | anaerobic digester metagenome | isolation source: 4 biogas reactors fed with cattle manure at either 37C or 55C with and... | place: Denmark: Kongens Lyngby | collected 2014 | reverse complement strand
GACCATACTGGCTATCGTGTTGTCCGTGTTGGTGGTGTTCATGTATCAATTCTTTTTTGCACCGAAACCGGACCCGGTCGGGGACAGAGTCGAACCCGCCGCAGTCGAAGAACCCCAGGAACCAGCGGCTTCGCCGGACACGGTTCCTCTCCAAACGACACGTCCCGTAACATCCGATAAAAACACCGTTGCCGCCACCGTCGTCAAACCAGGCATCGCGAAAGAGATCGTCGTGGACACGCCGCTTTATCGGGCCGTTTTCACAACCAGGGGGGCAACACTCGAGACTTTTCAACTGAAACATTTCAAAAAAAAGCTGGATAGCGAATCCGAACTGATTGAGCTGGTGAATTCCACACCGGATATGCCCTTACCCCTGTCACTGTCCTTTGTCGATTCCAGCCTTCTTGTCGACAGCGGTGATTTTTACGAAGTGGACCGCGAATCGGTGACGCTCGGCCAAAACGATCAGGAAACCACCCTGACTTTCACGCAAACCTATCCCGGATCTGTGAAAATCGAAAAAATATTCACCTTCCATCCTGACGACTATGTCATTCAGATGGATGTGAAACTTCATAATTTGTCCCCGGCAACACTTCAGCAAAACGCCATGCTCACCTGGTACCACTATGACGATCCCGTCATCGAGAGGGACCGTTATACCCATAACGGACCGGTCTATCTCATGGGGAAAAGCGTAAAAACTGCTGACAGCAGGGAGCTGAAAATCGATGAACATCATGGTCCGGATATTTCCTGGTCCGGATATGAAAGCAAATACTTCATCGCCGCCATGATTTCCCAAAAACCGGCGCTGACCTCGCTCATCCTGAACCGGAATGCGCGCAACGTCGTCTCCGTGCAATTGAAGGGTCCAAAAAACATCATCCCCGCCGGACAGAACGCTCTCTTTGCCTACACACTCTATTTGGGACCCAAGGATTATTCGATCATGAAGTCCCTGAATGTGGGCCTGGAAAACGCGATCGATTTCGGGTCCTTGATCAAATGGCTCAGCATGCCCCTTTTAATCGTCCTGAAGTTCATTTTCCAGTACGTCCATAACTACGGAATTGCCATCATAATCCTAACCATTTTCATCAAGATTATTTTCTGGCCTCTGGGGAACAAAAGCTACAAATCCATGAAGGAGATGCAAAAACTCCAGCCCAAAATGCAGGAACTGCGCGCAAAGTATAAGGACGACAAACAAAAACTCAGCCAGGAAACGATGGCGCTTTATAAGACCCACAAAGTCAATCCCCTGGGGGGCTGTCTGCCGATTCTGATCCAGATTCCCGTCTTCTTCGGTCTTTACAAGGTGCTTCTCTATGCCATTGAACTCCGCCATTCACCCTTTTTTTTCTGGATACAGGATCTTTCCGCCAAGGACCCCTACTACATCACACCCATTATAATGGGCGCAACGATGTTCTTTCAGCAGAAAATGACCCCCACCATGGGTGATCCCATGCAGGCCAAAATCATGTTGTTTATGCCGGTTGTCTTTACCTTCCTCTTCCTCAATTTCCCCTCGGGCCTGGTTTTATACTGGCTTTTCAACAACATCATCAGTATCGGCCAACAGGTTTATATCAATAAATACGCCAATGTATAGGATGCAGCATGACACACTTAAAGGAATATGAAGGAAGAACGATTGATGAAGCCATCGAAAAGGCCTGTCAGTCATTGAACGTTCCCAGAGAGAGACTGAATATAGAAATCATTTCTGAGGGATCAACGGGTTTTTTGGGATTTGGATCAAAAAAAGCGCGCATCGGAGCCTCCTTGCTCGTATTTGAAATGCCCCCCACCGCGCCTGTGTCCGGAACAAAGGAAAATGGAGAACTTGACATTGTTTCCACAGAGGACACGTCAGAAGAAGTCGCTGGACAATCAGAAACCCCTGGAGAATCCGGCACAGAAAGCATCGGAGACAGGGCAAAGGAAATCCTCGAGGGCATTTTGACGCACATGTCCATGGAAGCCTCTGTCACGTTGGAGGAAGGGGAAGACCGGGTCATTTTAAACATTCACGGAGATGGGGGCGGCCTGCTGATCGGCAAGCGCGGGAAGAACCTGGACGCCCTTCAATATATCGTCAACAAGGCTTCGAACCGTCTGACCGATTCCCGAAAGATGATCGTCATCGATACGGAAGGCTACCGAAAACGACGGGAAGACTCCCTCGTCGCTTTGGCCAAGGAACTTGGAGAAAAGGCGCGGCGTACACAAAAACCGATTACGGTCAGTCACATGAACGCCCATAACAGGCGGATCATCCACATGGCCCTGCAAAACGAGGAGGGCCTCACCACGAAGAGCCGCGGAGAAGGTGAGTTCAGAAAAATCATTATCTTGCCTGACAGAAAGTAGCCTCTTCAACGCGGAGAAGGATATTGGCCTCTTCTGGTGATACCATAGCCGCCCTGGCAACGCCGTTTGGTTACGGAAGCGTTGGGATCATTCGGATCAGCGGAACCGGTGCCTTCAAAATTGCCCGGCGGATTTTTCGTCCAACCCGTCACACCCCCCATCCCGAATCGCACAGGCTTTACCACGGAGATATCGTTTCCCCTCAAAACGGGGCCTTGATCGATGAAGTCCTGTTGTGTTTTATGAACAAGCCGCACAGTTACACCGGCGAAGACACAGTAGAAATCAATTGCCATGGCGGGCCCCTTCTCATCAAAACAATTTTGCAGACAGTCCTCGATCTGGGAGCACGCCTCGCCGAACCGGGAGAATTCACCAAACGGGCTTTTTTGAACAACCGCCTTGATTTATCCCGGGCGGAAGCGATCCTCGATCTGGTTCGGGCCCGTACGGAAAGGGGACTCTCGGAAGCGGTGAACCGCCTCAAAGGATCGCTGGCAAATGCGGTGTCCGCCATTCAGGATAGACTGATGGATGTTCTGGCTGTACTGGAAGCCTCGATTGATTTTACCGAAGAGGATATACCGGAGATGGAGGCACTCCAGGCTTCAGCCCCTCTCGACGCTTGTCTTACCAAACTTTCAGCCCTGCTCGGCACCTATCGGAATGGAAGAATTTACCAGGATGGTTTGCGTGTTTTAATCATCGGCAAACCCAACGTCGGGAAATCCAGCCTTTTGAACGCCCTTCTGGAAACAAATCGGGCCATTGTCACCCCCATTCCGGGAACCACTCGTGATTTCATTGAAGAATCAATCCAAATCGGCGGCCTGCCTGTTTCCCTCACGGATACAGCGGGCATTCGCAAGACCACCGACGAAATCGAACTTCAGGGAATCGCCATGGTTTATCAGAAACTGGCCGACGCGGATGTGGTGATTGCGGTGTTCGATGGCAGCCGGCAGTTGGACGACGATGATCTCCTCGTAATGGAAAACACTGCGGACAAGGAACAGGTGATCGCCGTGATCAACAAGGAAGACCTTCCCACCCGCTTCGACACGAATGAACTCCTGAAGCGGCGCCCCTTATCGCGGCCTCTCCCCATATCGGCAAAATTCGAAACGGGCCTCTCCGCCCTGAAGGATGAAATATCCCGCCTTGCGCCGGCATCGGAGGTCCATGACCCCGGGGCGGTCCATATCACCAACATCCGACACTACCACGCGCTGTCCCAGGCGGCCTCTCTCATAGCCAAGGCGCGTGACCACATCCTTGAAGGTTCACCTCCGGAAATCGTGGCCGTCGACTTGGGGGACGCGCTGCATCAATTGGGTGAGGTCGAGGGCCGGACGCTGTCCGAGGATATTCTGGATAGAATTTTTTCCACGTTCTGCATCGGGAAGTAAAACAACCGTCTTATTTTTCCATCAGGAGCCATAAACCCCCGTCCTCGATGATCCTCATTTGTTGATCATGTAAAGCCGATCCGGCAATCATCTTTTCCAGATCCTTTAACGTTACACGAACCCGTCCCAATCTGTCGTTTAGTATTCTGGATTCATCGGCAATTTCATCGATCAACATCTGGGGGGTCTTTTCGCCGTATCCTCCTCCGACAAAAGCAACAGCACCGGGTTTCATGACCCGATAAATTTCCCTGAGCGCGGCCCCCCCTGGATCTAAAAAAAAATAAGCCCCGCGGATGACAATGAGGTCAAAGGTATCGCTACCATAAACCAGTGGAATAAGGTCACTTTTCCCCAAGGTTATGGAGGTGTCCAGCCGATTGTCCTCGATTTCCTGCCGCATGAGTCCGTAAACGTCTTCTTCGGCAACTGCGATGGTGATTTTCATGTCGGGATTCCCGTTCAGGAGGGCGAAGGATATGCCTCCGGAAAAAGGCCCCCATTCCAGGACCTCTCCCCCCCTCCTCTTGTAATAGTTCAACACCTGATCCGCAAGGTAAGGATAAATTTTTCCCCAGAGATGATTGACCCTCTTCAGATCATGCATATCCATTTTGCTTTTCATGCCCATACCTCCATCCGTCAATTCCTTTCCCGACAATCCCCTCCCCACATCCTTTCTCATTTTTCATACAACTTTTGTCAAGACAAAATCCCTTTCCATCAATTGGGAAAACCCCGTGAGACGATCAAGGGATAACATCGTGACCCTCCCTCGCCCCTCTCCGAGATCTCTGCCCGATCCGTCGGTGAAACTCCTCTTTGACTTTTAACAAGGGATTAATTAAAATTCCCCTTATTTCGTTGCGATGAATCCGACGAGAAGTTTTGAGAAACGATGGGCGAAGGAGGTGTCACTCTATGAAATCAGGATGCTTTTATATTCTGGCATGTCTTATGGTATTAACGTCCACCGCGTTTGCCGGGCTCTACGAAGATGGCCAGGCCGCCATGGAGAAGAAGGCATTCAGGAAAGCCATCACGTTATTCGAGTCAGATGCCAGGAAGGGTAATCCGAAATCTCAGTATAAACTGGGCTTGATCCACGAGGATGGCCAAGGGGTAAAAAAGAATCTTTCCAAGGCGCTTTACTGGTATGAAATGGCCGCCAAACAAGGACATCCCGAAGCCCAGCAGAGTCTCGGAATGATGTATCAGTGCGGACGTGGTGTAAAGCAAGACCTCGCTCAGGCAAAGTACTGGTTCGAGATGGCATCCAAAAACGGGACGCCTGCCGCCCAATTCGAGCTTGGAATGTTTTACCAAAAAGGACAGACAGTACCGTGCGATTACAAACAAGCCCTGTATTATTATGAGCTCGCGGCCAAACAAGGCTATGCCAAAGCACAGACGGCGATCGGCCTTTTTTATGCAGAAGGCCTCAGCATGCCGAAGGACTACAGGCAAGCTGCGCTTTGGTTTGATCTGGCGGCAAAACAGGGTGATCCTTCGGGGCAGTTCAATCTCGGGGTTCTCAATGAAAAAGGATTTGGTTTCCCCCAAAATTATAAGGAGGCGGCCCGCTGGTATAAAATGGCCGCAAAACAGGAATATGCGGATGCGCAGAACAATCTTGGATTCCTGTATTATAATGGCAAGGGTGTGGACAAGGACCTGATCATTTCCTATGCGCTTTTCAGTCTCGCTTACGACAATGGGAATTCCGATGCTTTTCAAAATTGTTACATTGCCGCATCGGGATTACCGCCCAAAAACCATCAACGAGCCAAGGCACTGGCGGGAGACCGCAAAAAACTTTATTCACTCATTGGAAACTAGCTTACTGTAACTGGTACCCCCGGTGCGAGTCGAACGCACGGCACACGGATGTTTTTATGAGTGGGGAGAAACCACAAAGGAAGGCAATTATGGCCGGGCAGGGTCAGGACGGACAAGGGGTGAACTTTCAGAAATAGAACCCGCTTGCATTATACTATTTATTAGTATAGAATAAAGTCATGACATGGACGGTTGAGATTGCAAGGCAGTCGGTAAAACAGGTGGTAAAACTGCCAATAAGAGCAAAAGAGGCATTAACTGGACTTATCAGGGACATGGAAGCAAACGGGCCTATCCGGGGCGATTGGCCGAATTTCAGCGCACTATCAAATAACCGTTACCATTGCCACTTGAAAAAAGGCCGTCCCACATACGTGGCAATATGGGAAGTCAAAAACAAGGAAATAAGATTAATTGAGGTGATATATGCAGGCACACACGAAAAAGCACCCTACTAAAACCGTTGAACTTCGATTCATCGGACCGATTGTGAACACAGCGCGGGCCATTGAGGCCTTAAAGCTTTTGGGGTTTGTCGATACGTCTGATGCTGTTCCTTGGCGGGAGGTTCTGGAACACAAAGATGAGGAATTACCGGGCACCTGTCTGCGTGGGGGGCGATACCGGGAAGGATTGACACAGGTTAAACTTGCCGAATTGACCGGCATTCCCCAGCGGCATATCAGCGAAATGGAAAGCGGCAAGCGACCTATCGGTAAGGAAACGGCAAAGCGCCTGGGGAAGGCATTAAACATAAGCTATAAGGTCTTTTTATAGAATATTGAGGGGAGTGCGCCCGGGATTTTCAGTCAATACAACCTGAAAAAACTTAAAGGCCTATCACAGACTGATAACGCTTTCACAGATGATCCAATCAAGTATCGGGCTTTTAATTTTCTTCTTGCTGAATGTTATCCCGACTAGCCGGAGTCATCGACAGAATACCGCAAATAGTAATCTTGAGCGCGTTCAGCGGGGCGAATATGAGACAGGGAGAAAGAACAGACCTGGTACGTTCGGCAAATCACCGGCGATAAACAAGCCACCCTCGAATATGCGACAAGGACAAACAAACGCCGATGCTATAAGAAAAAAGTCGGAAGAGCAAAAATGGAACCCGCTTTCATGACGGGTTTTTTGTGCATGAATTTCAAAAGTGGGGAGAGAATGGGGACAAAACGAGCAAGGCAAGAAAAAAGGGGTTAAACGAAACCGCTTAAGCCCTTGATTTTACTGGTACCCCCGGTGCGAGTCGAACGCACGGCACACGGATTAGGAATCCGTTGCTCTATCCTTCTGAGCTACGGGGGCACACAAAATGACGCCTTCTACCACGGTTGTGCAAAAGCTGTCAAGACGTTAAAGAATTTCCCCTTGACAGAGAAATAACCATTTGTTAATGAAGCAGACCCTCGGAATATCTTTTCCGAAAATATTAGAGGTGAATATTATATGCTGTGTCAAACCATCAAGGAAGGTATTGAGTGTACATTCATGACCAAGAGGGGCTGCTCGTTTATGGGTGGCACCTGTATTACAGTCGTTGAGGACTGCGTCGGCTGCAACAAGATCGTTGAATATCCAACCGGTCAGTATTGCAAGGTGTACGCAGACCCAGGGAGCCGATGGATTACGGGTAGGTGCGCCATTGCATCCCACACCGCCCGGGACATCAAGGAATCAGCACAGAAGATCAACCCCATGAAGGCTTCAAAGCGTGCCAGCAAAGGCGGGGGGAAAAAGTAACCTCTCTCATCAGAAAAAAGGCGGTTGGGATTTTGCTTGTCCAAACCGCCTTTTAGCCGTTTTGCCTTGTTTGATTCCGGCCATCAATCAAATCAAGAATCCCTATCAGAACCTTCTTTATTTCGACAAGTCTTTCGTGATTTGTGTCGGCCCCTCTATCTGTCTTTTGCCGGGCCACCTCAGCCAGATGCTGTTTGGCGCCCTGGATAGTGTACCGCCGCTCATACAGGAGTTTCCGGATTAAAAGAAGGGCATCGACGTCCTTTTTGCGGTAAAGCCGATGTCCGGAGGGTGTTCGGACGGGCTTCAGGATCTTGAATTCCGTTTCCCAAAAACGTATCACATAAGGTTTGACTTGGAGAATCTTGCCAACCTCGCCAATGCGAAAAAAGGCCTTATCGGGAAGATTGTCATCCATGAAATCCTAAATCCCCATATATCCATATATCGCTGAAACCGTAAAAAATCAGAATTTGCAATGTATGCCGATGTAACGTATTGAAATTACCTAATACATATTTTCAATAATGACCGTTCCCTGACTTTTCACGCGTTCATCATATATTGATTCGTTGCCCTGAATATCTCCAGGATTTCAGGCAAGGAATTAGGATTTTTCTCTCTTGAATCTGAATCAATCGTTCAGGGCGCGCCGTAAAACCTGGCTGGATTTGAACGTCAGAACCTTCCTTGCCGAAATAGAAATCTCCTCACCGGTCTGGGGATTGCGACCGCGACGCGCTTTCTTTTCCTTGACGGCAAAGTTGCCGAAACCGGAAATTTTGATTTTTTCCCCTTTGGCGAGGCTGTCTTTCATCAACTCAAAAACAGACTCGACAATCCTGGCAGAATCCTTCTTGGGAATCCCCAGCTTCTCATATACATCCTGAATAATATCAATCTTGGTCATTATTCCCTCCTTACAGGATACTAATAATTTTCCCCTCTGATTTTTGCGTCGGTGGCTTCAAGTATTTGACTGATGATAGCCTGGTGAACTTCGTTCACTTCGTCGTCTTTCAATGTTTTGTTCAGGGAACGGTAAGAGAACCTGACGCCCAGACTTTTCATTCCCTCCGGTATGCCCTCGCCGACATATATATCGAATATATTGATTTTTTCAAGCAATTCCTCTTCGCTTCGCCTGCCCAGGCGGATGATGTCCGCCGCCTCGATTTCATGGCGAATCAAAAGGGCAACATCCCGGACAATGGCGGGAAATTTGGAAACCTCCCGATAATTGACAGTATCCGTAAAATGACGACAGAGAACATCGATGTCCAGCTCGAAAACCAGAGCCGGGTTCCTTAAATCCATGGTTCTCTGCACATCAGGATGGAGTTCACCCAAGAATCCAAGAGGTTCCTGCCTGATGGCAATCCCGCAACTCCGGCCGGGATGGAGAAACGGTTCAACATGGGACGCGTCATAGGTGACTTCGGACAAACGCAGCCCATCAAAAAGGTCCTGCACCACGCCTTTAAGATTGTAAAAATCCGCGGGCTTTTCTTTCAGATGCCAGAAATCGTCATAGGCCAAACCGGTCATCAATCCACCCAGACGTTCCTTTTCCAAAGGTTGCCGACCTCTGTTCGAATCAATGAATATTTTACCGAGTTCAAAAATTTTCATGTTATGGCAACCGTTGTTGGCGTTATTTTTCATGGTATCCAACAGATTGTAAACCAGTGTCGTGCGCATGACGGCCTGGTCGTCCGTCAGAGGATTGGCGATCCGCAGCATTCGGGAACGTTCGTCATCTTCCGGGATATTCAGAATATCACGGGATTTTGCAGTGATAAAACTGTAGTGGATCGTTTCTGAAAAGCCGCAACCGTTAAGTATCCGGCGTATTCTTTCGTCCAAGACCTGCTTGGTCTCTTTTAAAAGAGGTTTAACCGCCACCCGGGGTAGGGCTGAACCGATTCGGTCATAGCCTATCATACGGGCCACTTCCTCAATCAGATCGATTTCCCGGGAAATATCAACCCGGTAGCTCGGGGGATCCACGGAATAGCTTCCCGGGATATCGGCCGTACTGACCGTCATACCCAGATTGATCATCGTATGGACGATTTCTTCCTCTTTCAGGCTGGAACCCAGAACGCGGTTCACGCGACCGATCCGAAGGGGAATGGCCTGTGGCGCTTCAATCTTGATCGGATATTCATCCACCATACCCCGGCAGATCTCCCCTCCCGATGTTTCCGCGATCAACTGCGCCGCCCGGTCAAGCGCCCTTACCACCCCACCGGGATCGATTCCCCGCTCAAAACGAAATGCCGCATCCGTACTCATACCCAGCCAACGGGCCGATTTACGGATCGATGACGGCTGAAAATAGGCGCTCTCCAGAAAAATCATTTCCGTTTCATTCTTTACCTCAGAATTGAGACCGCCCATGATTCCGCCGATGGCGACAGGCTTCTTCCCGTCACAGATCATCAGCGTGTCCCCTCGCAGCGTTCGTTCCTTCCCATCCAGCGATACGAAGGATTCGCCGGCGCGTGAACGGCGCACAACAATCCTTCCCTCCTCCAGAAAATGGTAATCGAAGGCATGAAGCGGCTGGCCAAATTCCATCATAACAAAGTTTGTCACATCAACCACATTGTTGATCGCCCGGAGCCCCACCGCCTCCAACCGCTGTTTCAGCCAATACGGCGAAGGTCCTATCTTGACGTTTTTCAGAAGCCTCGCCGTATAACGGGGGCAGAGGTCAGGATCCTCGATCCTGACAGACGTCATCCCTCCCGTCTCCTCCTCGGTTTCCTTGATGGTTATCTCCGGATATTTGATGGAAGAGCCCGTCAGAGCCGCAATTTCCCGGGCGATGCCGATCATGCTGAGGCAATCCGAACGATTCGGCGTGACACCGATGTCGAGAACCGTATCACCCAGATCAAGGGCCTGGGCCAGGTCTTCCCCCAGGGATAATCGGGAAGGCAGGATCATAATACCCGTATTATCGCTCCCGATACCCAGCTCCTCTTCCGAACAAAGCATCCCTTCGGACAATTCTCCCCGAATCCGAGAGCGTTTGATCGAATAACCGCCTGGGATCGTTGCCCCTACCCGGGCCAGAGGTACGATATCGCCTTTCCCGATGTTGGACGCACCGCAGACCACCGGAAACTCTTCCAGCCCCGTTGAAATACGGCAAAGGGATAGCTTATCGGCATCGGGATGCGGAGCAAGGGAAAGTATCTTCGCCACAACCACCCCGGTAAATGCGGGTTCCCTTCTCTCCAACCTCTCGACTTCAAGACCGGCCATGGTCAATTTCTCGGCGAGGTCTTCGGGTGTCAGATCGAATTCAATATAATCTTTAAGCCACTTGATGCTAACCTGCATAAGTCATCCGCCAATCCCTCAGGGAACAAAATCCTCGAAGGATTCCATAAAAAGGTACTCAAAATTGTTCCAGGAATCTCCAGTCATTTTCAAAAAAGAGACGGATGTCTGAAATGCCGTACTTCAGCATGGCAATCCGCTCAATTCCGAGCCCGAAAGCAAATCCTGTGTATTCCTCGGGATCATAGCCGACGTTTTTGAAAACCTCGGGATCGACCATTCCCGAGCCCAGAATTTCCAGCCAGCCGGTCTGAGCGCAGACGCGACACCCCTCTCCACGGCAAATGACACACTGAATATCGACTTCAGCACTCGGTTCGGTAAAGGGGAAAAAACTCGGACGAAAACGGAGAGCCGTATCGGCGCCGAACAACTCCTGCAGAAAAACCGTCAGGATCCCCTTCAGATCGGCAAAACTGATCCCCTTATCAACCAAAAGACCTTCAATTTGATGAAACATGGGGGTATGCGAAATATCCGAATCGGGCCGATAAACCCGGCCGGGCGACAAAATCCTGACCGGCGGCGCCTGCTTCAACATGGTACGGATCTGAACGGGTGAGGTGTGGGTCCGCAGAACGATATTATCCTCAATATAAAAGGTATCCTGCATATCACGCGCAGGATGATCTTTGGGTATGTTGAGGGCTTCGAAATTATAGTAATCCAACTCGACTTCCGGCCCCTCCACAATGGAAAAGCCGAAAGAGAAAAAAATCGAGCAGATTTCATTTTTTACCTGGGTTATGGGATGCAGCTTCCCCGGTCTGATCCGACGACCCTCCAAGGTGACATCAATTTTCCCTTTGGAAAGGGTATCGTCCTTTTCGGCGACCTTGATCCCGGCCAGAGCAATCTCGATCCTTTCAGTCAAAACCTCCTTGATCTCGTTTCCCCGTTTGCCGAAAAGGGGGCGTTCTTCCGCGGGTACATGACCGATATTTCGGAGAAGGCCCGTCAACAGCCCCTTTCTTCCCAAATAGCGGGTTTTAACTTCAAAAAGGTCTTTTTCAGTCCGGGCCGCCGAAATTTCGGCCTCTGCCTTTTTCTGGAGGTCTTCCAGTCCTGCAATCATGGCAATCTATTCATTCTTTGCCGTGGCAGCTATCTTGGAAAACGTATCCGGATCGTTCACCGCAAGATCGGCCAATATTTTTCGGTCAAGTACCAGACCGGCCTTCCTGATCCCCGCTATAAAACGGCTGTAACTGACCCCATTCATCCTGGCAGCGGCATTGATACGGGCAATCCAGAGTTGCCGAAAATCTCTTTTTCTAACCCTTCTGTCTCGATAGGCATATCTCATAGATCGATCCACGGCTTCCGTCGCCGTCCGCAACAGCCGGCTTCTCGCCCCAAAAAAACCTTTGGCCCATTTGAGGATCTTTCTTCTCTTTTTTCTTGCGGCAATGCTTCTTTTTACCCTTGGCATTGTTTTGCGCCTCCTAATTTTTCACAGTCGGTACATAGAAACGATTTTACAGGTAGGGAATGAGTTTTTTGATTCCTCTGACGTCGCTGGCATCAAGGATCACCGATTTTCGTAACTTTCGTTTTCTTTTCGCTGTCTTCGAGGTCAATATGTGGCTTGATCCCGCCTTGCGCATTTTCACTTTCCCGCTTCCTGTAATCGAAAAGCGCTTGGCCGCTCCCCGATGCGTCTTTAATTTCGGCATTCCTCTACTCCTCTTTTTTTGTGATCCTTCTCCTGTTTTATTTCTTTGGAGAGACAATCATGATCATGCTCCTTCCTTCCAACCTTGGCTCCTGATCAAAAACTGCCAGATCCTCCAGTCGTTGTTTCACACTCTCCATGATTTTCCGGCCTATATCCGTATAAACAATTTCCCGGCCTCGGAACATCATCGAAATTTTCACCTTGTCCTGCTGTTCCAAAAACTTTCTGATTCGCTTGATTTTCACTTCCAGGTCATGTTCTTCCGTCTTGGGACGGAATCTCACTTCCTTGACCTGGACGGTGGTTTGATGTTTTTTGGCAATCTGCTGCTTTTTACTCTGCTGGTATCTGAATTTTCCATAGTCCATGATCCGGCACACAGGCGGATCAGCATTCGGAGAAACCTCGACGACGTCAAGTCTCATCCGGGCAGCTTCTTCCAAAGCCTCCGCAAGAGAAATGATTCCCAGTTGTTTTCCCTCCGCGTCAATCACCCTTACCTGGGGGGCCTTGATCTCACGATTCACCCTTAGATCCTTAGCTATATGACACCTCCTGTCAAAAAAGTGTTGATCCTGCAGTGGAATCGGGGCCGATGACCCTCAATTCCAAGGCATCTTCATCATTTATATTGTCGGCACTGCTCTCGAACCAGATCGATGAAGGCCTCCACCGGCATGGCGTCCAGATTCCCGCCATCCCGCATGCGCGGCGTAACCGTTTCCGTCTGGACTTCCCGATCTCCGATAACCAGCATGTAAGGTATCCTCTGCAACCGCCCTTCCCGGATCTTGTATCCTAACTTTTCGTTTCGGACATCGCGCTCGACACGTACCCCCGCCTCAAGCATTTTCCGGTACACGGCTTCCGCATAGGGGATCTGGGCATCCGTTACCGTGGCGAGCACAGCCTGGACCGGTGAAAGCCACAATGGGAACGCACCAGCATAATGTTCGATCAATACGCCCATGAAACGTTCGATGGCACCAAGAATCACCCGATGCAACATAATCGGCCGATGTTTTTCTCCGTCCTTTCCCACATAGGCAAGATCAAATCGGTCGGGAAGAGTAAAATCGCACTGGATTGTAGCGCATTGCCATCTTCGTTTCAAAGCATCTTTCAGTTTAAAATCGATTTTGGGACCATAAAAAGCCCCATCCCCCTCGTTGACCTCGTACCGTATCCCCTTGTCTTTCAGAGCGCCGATCAGCGCGGATGCAGCCAACTCCCAATCGGTGTCACTGCCGATCGAATCAGCCGGTCGGGTACTGAGTTCGACCTCGTACTCAAAGCCGAAAATCCCCATAGCATAATGAACAAAATCTGTCACGGCTTTGATTTCTTCATCCAACTGTTCCGGGGTGCAGAGAATATGGGCATCATCCTGTGTAAACTGACGAGCCCGGAGCAGCCCGTGCAGCACCCCTGTCTTTTCATGCCGGTGAACGGTGCCCAGTTCAAAATAACGCAGAGGCAGATCGCGATAACTCCGGATCTTCGATTTATAGATGAGCATATGTGAAAGGCAGTTCATGGGTTTGATCCCATACAACTGTTCTTCCACTTCCGTAAAGTACATATTCTCCCGATAATGATCAAAATGGCCCGATTTTTTCCAGAGATCCACTTTCAGAATCTGCGGCCCCATGACCATATCGTACCCACGTTTCAAATGTTCCTTTCTTTCCCATTCTTCAATGATATAGCGTAAAAGCATCCCTTTAGGGTGGAAGATGATCAAGCCCGCACCGGCTTCCTCGCTGACCTGAAAGAGGTCGAGTTCTCTGCCCAAGCGGCGGTGATCCCTTTTTTTTGCCTCATCCAGGAGCTGCAGATATTCCTTGAGATCCTCCTGCGTCGTAAATCCCGTCCCATAAATCCGCTGGAGCATCTTGTTGCGTTCATCTCCGCGCCAATAGGCCCCCGCGACATTCAACAATTTGAAGGCCTTGATCATACCCGTTGTTGGAATATGGGGGCCCCTGCACAGATCGATATAATTGCCCTGACGATAGAGACTGACCTGTTCAACATCGGGCGGAAGATCCTGGATCAGTTCGATTTTATATGGTTCACTTCTCTCCCTGAATACGGCAACAGCTTCATCCCGGGACATTTCCTGCCTGATAAAGGCATGATCGGCTGCGATAATCTGATGCATCCGTTTCTCGATTGTTTCCAAATCATCCGGCGTAAAGGTCTCTTTGTATTCGAAGTCATAATAAAATCCATCCTCAATGGAAGGACCGATGCTGACCTTGGCGCCCACAAAGCTTTCCTGAACGGCCTGAGCCATGACATGAGAAATGCTGTGGCGCAGAATAGCCAAGCCTTTCTTCGACGAAGCATCAACGAAGGATACCGCCGCCGGACGGTCAAGGGGATGGTTCATATCCACCAAATTCCGATCAACCTCCGCGGCCACCGTCGTTTTCACCAAGGCGGGCTTCCAATCGCCAAGAATACGGCTTAATGTCACCCCTTCTTCATATTCAATAACGGATTGGTCCGGTAAAGTGACTTTAATCATTCCCATATACCATCTCACATACCCAAGGAATCAATATTCCTTCATGTTTTTTCTCTTCCTCTATTGTATGATGCGAGAGGACCTTAAAAAGAGAGGGCATCATCCTTGACAACAGCTGATGCCCTCATTCTGTAAACTACATTAACCCGCACATGCCTGTCAGTGATTATTAAGTGGTAGGCACGCAGGGATTTGAACCCTGGACATCCACCGCGTCAGGATGGCGCTCTCCCCCTGAGCTACGTGCCTACAAGTATCCCAGCCTTTGAAAGGAGGGCATTTCTAACAATAAAAAAACATTATGTCAAGAACAAATTGTTGATTCCAGCGGAGTTTACCCCCCTTCAGTCCTGGGCTGAAAGGGTATTGAAATAGCGCATACCCACCACGATATACCGGAGTCCGGAGACAATGGTAAAAAGGGCGGTGAGCCAGTAAAGAAAGAGGATCCAGCTGAAATCGATCGCTTCAGGCAGGCTTTTCAGAACAAGGACCAACAGCACGGTGATAATTTGGAGAGTCGTTGTTATTTTGCTGACCAGAATCGGTTTGATGTCGAAGGGAACCGACATCATGAAAAGAACAGATATGCCGACCAGAATAATGACATCCCGGCTGATCACGACCACCGTCAGCCAACCGGGGATGATTTTTTCAATGGCAAGGGTCAAAAAACAGGTTATGAGAAGCGCCTTGTCGGCAATTGGATCCAAATAAGCGCCCAGTATGGTCCTCTGGCGTAACAAGCGGGCCAAAAACCCGTCCAGGGCATCGGTGACGCCGGAAATGGAAAAAATGATCAGCGCTTTAATGTATTCCCCGTCGATAAGGAAAATGACGATGAGCGGAACCAAAAGGATCCTCAGCAGGGTCAGAAGATTAGGGATGTTCATGCGTTGGTTTACTCAGTTTTTTCCCGGTCACTCGTCATGCAGAATCCGGTTCATGGTTACAGCCGCGTAGCCCACAAGAAGTGACTGAACGGCCTTGGACGGTCAAATGAAAGCGTTCCGGCCAGGCAACGCTGAAGAACGTCCATCAGCCGACTGCATCCGGTCCCTCGGGAAAGGTTTTCATAACTTTTTTGAAGATCTCACCGATGGCCGCTTCGTAATCCTGAAAAGATTTCATTTCAAGTCCCCGACGGGTAAACCCGAAGTTTCGTGTTGAGGCGTCTTGTTTAGCCTGCCATAGCGTTTCGCCGGTTTTGGTGCTCCTCATTTCAAATGACAATTCAACCCGCGTGGGGGCATACATGGGACGATATTTCGTCTTCATTTCCGTGATCCTGCAGTAAAGCACACCGTCAACACCCATCAGTTCACCCACGGTCATGGGCGGCACAGCCTCACTGGATACGGGTTTGCCCTCATAAATCCTTGCCAGTCTCTCGTCGATTATTCTGGTCGAAATTTTCGGATATCCCTTAAAAAACAGTTCGTCAATCAAACGCTGGCGCACAATCTGTCCGATCACGGGGTCCGCCACATGGTTTATCACCGGCAATACGGCGATCGATGAGGGCATGGGCTTGGTTTTTTCCGGCTTCAGCGAAAGGGGCGAAGCCTTCTTATTATGGCCGCAGGCCACCAACAGAAAACAAACTAAAAGGACGGACAAATAAAGATATTTTTTCGACATGATTCCCTCTCCAAACCACGTTGTACGCGACAGCAAAGGCGGCCCGTTCGCCACCGTCAGCGGCGAATGCTCCCCGTTATCTCATCCCCCATGACTGCCTGGACATCAAATGGTAAATCCAGCGATGTCACACAATCGGAAGGGCCCATAATAGTCAGGCGAAAGCTGACTTCCCGCCAGGCAAAGCGTGCGGGGATGACCTTCTGAACACAGGGCAAACCGCGCTTCAAGTAGTCCTGCAAGTGTACATATTCCTCATAACTGCGAACATCATGCACGGTCAGGGTGATACGCTTTTCTGATTCCGCATGTCGGGCGGTTTCAAAACCCAGGGCACGTAATCTGTCCGCCATGATCCCGACGAAGAGGGTTGCGCTGATCCTGACCTGATAGTCCGACTGTGTGTGGGATTCCGCTAAAACTCCGTATTTCTGAATATAATCATTTTTTTGTTTTGCAATATGGCGCCAGGCGTCTCCGTATCGCCCCGGTGATGATCCAGGGGGGAGAACCAAACGAATGGCCTCTTTCAATGCGTTGGCCAAGGCGTTTTCGACGGCCCTGTCCCGTGCCTGAGAAAGACTCTGCTGACCAACGATACCGACTCCTTCCGTTTCAAAGTCCACTGTTTCCATGTCCGCGTCCGCCTGGACGGAGGCCGGGGAAAATAACAATATCGTGGTTGCCAGAATCAATACCGTTATAAAAAACGATCCCTCTATTTTCCAAGAAACCCTGTTAAGCCCCATGCACTGTTTGATGTTTCTTTTCCGCTTCCTCTTCATTCCTTAACTGTGCAATTTCTTCGCGAATGATCCGTTCCGCGATGGCCGGGAAAAGTTCCCGCGCAATATTCTCCGTAACGTCTCTCAAGTGCTCTATGATCTCTTCCCTGGTCAGGGATTCCGTGGAAAGAGCCGGTCCTTCTTCGGTTACGACATCAACGAGCTCATAAACCGTCCGTCTCAGAAGGGGTTCCCCGCGATCCATAACCGTTTCTGTTTCCACCACATCCACTAGATCGAATACTTTCCTGTCCGTTTCCGGCGTAGCCCCGAATTCACCCATGGCGCCCTGTCCCTCTGTTTCTTTATTCCACCCTGTCCGCAGACCTTCCCCGTCTTTTTCTCAATCAACTTAATGATCTATTCGCCTTTTGCGTTACCATAACCGCGTTCCCAGTTCAAGATAAAATTGCCACATCTCCAGGTTTTCCCGTACCGTGACAATGGGGATGCAGGAAAAAACCACGATCAACTCCCGCCGTAGAAACGAAGCAGGGCATGGTAAACCATCTTTCTGGGAAAACCGAGATCCGCTGTAATCCGGTCAACCATGTCTCGCCGGGAGAGCCCCTGCTCTCGGGACAGGGAAACCATCATGGCCTGGATACGCGCTTCCGGATTCTCCGTTTCCGAAACCGATTTTTTCCCAGCGATAACGAGGGTGATTTCCCCCTTGATCACCCGGCCCTCAAAGGCGCAAATGACTTCAGCCACATCGCCTCTGACCACCTCCTCGTGAAGTTTGGTCAGCTCCCTGGCCACAACGACAAAGCGGTTCCCCAACCATGTCTCGATATCTTTTAAGGTATCCAACAACCGTTTCGGTGATTCGTAGAAAATTTGCGTGCGCCGATCATCGGCTATGGAAAGCAGCACGGCCTTTTTTTTCCCTTTGGTCGGCGGAAGAAATCCCTGAAAAACAAAATGATCCATCGGCAACCCGGAAACAGACAAGGCCGTAATGGCAGCAGACACACCGGGTATGGGAACGACTTCAATGCCGGCTTTGACGGCGTTATGAATCAGCGGGTAACCGGGATCTGAAATCGCCGGGGTTCCCGCGTCGGTGACACAGGCAATGTCTTGTCCCTTTTTTATTTTATCCAGCAGAAAAGGGGTTTTGCTCAACTCGTTTTGTTCGTGCAGGCTGGTCACCGGTGTCCGGATATCATAGTGTTTCAGAAGAATACGGGTCCGCCGCGTATCCTCCGCCGCGACAAGAGAGACCTCCCGAAGGATCCGGATTGCCCGCAGGGTAATATCCTCCAGATTGCCGATCGGTGTCGCCACCACATAAAGCTTGCCCGGTTTGTCCATGATATAGTCCCCGGCATCCGTAGCCCCGGTCAGGTTGTCGATCCATTCAACCCTTTGAAAACGTCATAAGTGATTACTTAATCTCATGCAGTCCCTGAAGAACCTCTGTTCGGCCAAAGTATTTCTTTTTCTCGCGCCCTTCGATCACAACCAGGGTCGGCGTGCCGTTCACTTCGTCTTCGTGGACAAAACGGCCGATTTCCGGGGGAGGGAGCTTTTCATCGACCCCTTTTACTTCAAAACCCCGTTTTTCAAGGTATGCCCGGAGCGCCCCTTCTTCCTGAATCCTTTTTTCCGCCGCCTGGAAGAGAGCCTTGCGGATTTGCAACGCCCTATCGAGGGCTTTTCCCCGCTGAACCAAAGACAGGTAGTAGGCGGTGTAAAGAGAGGTGGACCGGTGAATGGGCATATCGACGAAAGTCAGGTTGATCCGGTTTTTTCTCGCCAAGTCATAGAGAACGCTCTCCGCCGCCGGCTCCACCCCCCGGCACGGACCACAGAAATAATCCGTGTAGAGCCGGACCTTGACCTCCCCCTGTCCGAATGAGGGAAGGGCTTGTCCTCCGGACGCCACATTCAGGGGGACGCTCTGAAAAAAGGCGAGCATCACAACGAACCCCAGCACAATGGACAGTGATCCGAGTATCAGTCTTTTTTTGTTCAGGTTGACGACAAACAAAACAAGAATAATCCCTGCAAAGATCAAACAATAGGGGCAATAGTTCCTGTGGATGACCTGGTAGCCCACGAGAAAGACCTCGCAGCCCAGCGCCGCCGACAACAACAGACAAGACAGGGCCTCCTGGCGCAGCAAAAGCAGCATGGAAAACAACCCAAGAAAGATTACCCCCCATAGTTTCAGGTCAAGCCCGAGCAGGGTTCCTGCCAGGTACAGACAGGAGGTTCCGCAGAAATAATAGCGGATGATAACGGCAACGCCCAGAAGGGACAGAACAATACTGACAATCCTCCGATAATCCCGAATAAATCGTAGAAGCGTGCCATGGTTGAGCGCGTCGGCCTGACAAAAATCATTCTCCTTTTTCCCCTCCTGCATGGTTTACCCCGTGATGGTTTTTTGATTGACGTCGGGCATTTCTCAAAGGCCGCTGTTCCACCAGTCCCGTAAACGGTCCCTGATGATCTTCTCGTAACCCCTGTCCGTCGGTTTGTAAAATTTCGTCCCCAGGAGCAACTCCGGCAGATAATCCTGAGGGACCACGCCCCCCTTATAGTCATGCGCGTATTTGTAACCCCGTCCATATTCAAGATCCCGCATCAGTCCGGTCGGAGCGTTCCGAATGTGCAGGGGAACGGGTAAGCTTCCGGTTCGGGAAATGGTTTCCTGAATCTCTCCGTAAGCGGTATAAAGGGCATTGCTCTTCGGCGCCGCAGCCAGGTAAACCGCAGCCTGGGCCAGAATGAGTTCTCCTTCAGGCGAACCGATCAATTGAAAACCCTGCATGGCTGAAACCGCAAGGGCCAGCGCGTTGGGATCGGCATTTCCGATGTCTTCCGCCGCCATTCTGACCATGCGACGGGCGATAAACAAGGGATCTTCTCCAGCCGCCAGCATCCGCCCCAACCAGTACAGGGACGCATCGGGATCGCTTCCCCGAAGGCTTTTATGAAAGGCGGAAATGAGGTTGTAGTGTTCCTCGCCCGCCTTGTCGTAAAGAAAGGTTTTTCTATCCAGATGCCTGGCCGCCGTCTCGAGGGTCAGGCTGGCCATGCCATCGGAAGCGGAATCCGCCGCCAGCGTCACGGCCTCGAGGTTGTTCAGCGCCGATCGGGCATCGCCGTCACACCGGGAGAGAATGAAATCCAGCACCCCTTCCTCGATGTGAAGGGATCGGTTCCCCAGACCCCGCTCCCGATCACGCAGGGCCCTGTCCAAAATCAGCCGGAGCTCTTCATGAGAGAAGGGTTTCAGGACCATGACCCGGCACCGTGAAAGGAGAGGCGCGATGATTTCAAAGGAGGGGTTTTCCGTTGTCGCCCCAATCAATGTGATCAGGCCGTTTTCAACATGGGGCAGAAACGCATCCTGCTGGGCTTTGTTGAAGCGATGAATCTCATCGACAAAGAGGATCGTTCGCCGACCATGATAGGCAAGCTGATTTTGCGCCTCCTCGACGACGGCGCGGATCTCCTTAACACCCGACAGAACAGCCGAAAATCGTATGAAGTGCGCCTTGCTCTCACCGGCTATCAGAATCGACAGCGTTGTTTTCCCCGAACCGGGAGGTCCCCAGAAGATCATGGAAAACAGGCTGTCTTCCTCAACCGCACGTCTCAGTAAGGAGCCGTCTCCCACCAGATGGCCCTGACCGATATATTCCTGCAGGCTTCGCGGCCGCATCCGCTCCGCCAGCGGCCGTTCCTTCCCGTCTTTTCGTGTTTCCCCAACCCCTTCGAACAGGTCCATGCCTGCCTTTATTCGGCTCCTCCCTTCGCTTTGGCAATGAGGTCCATGAGGGTGGTCATCTTGTCTTTTTGGCTCCGACGGCAGAATATTGCCCATTCTTCGGATGTCAGGGTCCTCTCCAGCCAGGCGTCGACAGGGAAAATACGTCGCCAGCAGGCCACAATCTCGGCACAGGGCATTCTCCCCCCCTCCCGACGGCAATAGGAAAATGACACCTCGTGCCCCAGGCGGGGACAGTGGCATCGCAAACCGTCATAATCGTTTTCCATGGCGATACCTTTGCGAAAAAAAGCGAAACCGTCAAGGGAAACTTTCCCTGAACGAGCCTTCACCGCTCGTTTTGTCAGGGCTTCGGGAATCTCTGAATCGTCCGCAAAGCCCGTTCGATTTCCGCCTCAGGGAGTTCATAAGGCGTCAGCTGTCCCGAGAGGTATGAATCGTAAGAGGACAGGTCAATCAGGCCGTGACCACTCCAATTGAAGAGAATGACCTTTTCTTTCCCCTCCTCCCTGGCCCGCGCCGCTTCCTGAACAACAGCGGCAATGACATGGTTCGTTTCCGGAGCGGGGAGAAAACCTTCACTCCTTGCCCATTTCACTCCGGCATCGAACGTTTCCACCTGGTCGTAGGATCGCGCTTCGATAAGACCTTCCACAAGCAGATGGCTCACGATGGGCGCCATCCCGTGATAACGCAACCCCCCCGCATGAATCGGCGCCGGCACAAAATCATGTCCCAGAGTGTGCATGGCCAGTAACGGTGTCGTCTGGGCGATATCCCCGAAGTCGTAAGCAAAGGGTCCCCGGGTCAAACTTGGACAGGAGGTCGGTTCCGCCGCAACGACGGACACCTTTTTCCCATGGATTTTATCCCGTACGAAGGGAAGGGAAATCCCGGCGAAATTACTTCCACCGCCGGCACAGCCCAGGACGACATCGGGATACTCGCCTATTTTCGCCATCTGCTTTTCCGCCTCCAGACCGATGATGCTCTGATAGACCAGCACGTGGTTCAGGACACTGCCCAGTCCGTATTTCGTGTTCGGATGGGTCACGGCGTCCTCGATCGCCTCGCTGATCGCAATGCCCAGGCTACCCGGAGAATCGGGATCGTCGGAAAGGATTTTTCGCCCCGTTGCCGTCTGATCACTGGGGCTGGAGAGACACTCGGCCCCCCAGGCATTCATAAGCATACGCCGGTACGGTTTCTGGTTGTAACTGACCTTGACCATATAGACCCGGCATTGAAGACCGAACATCTGGCAGGCCATACCGAGGGCGCTGCCCCACTGGCCCGCCCCGGTTTCCGTGGCCATCCGTTTTGTGCCGAAAACCTTGTTGTAATAGGCCATGGGGATGGCCGCGTTTGGCTTGTGGGAACCGGCGGGACTCACCCCCTCGTCCTTATAATAAATTCTGACGGGCGCATCGAGGCACTTCTCGAAGTTCCTGGCGCGGCGCAGGGGCGAGGGGCGCCACAGGAGATATTTGGCCAGAACATCCTCGGGGATATCCAGCCAGCGTTCACGGGAGACTTCCTGTTCGATGATGTTCATGGGGAAAATGGGAGCCAGATCGTCCGGCCCGACGGGTTTACCCGTTGCAGGATGCAACGGCGGCCGCAGCGGCGTCGGCAGATCCGCCTGGATATTGTACCATTGCCTTGGAATCTCCTGATCCTCCAGAATCACTTTCATCTGTTCCATTGTGCTTCTCCTTTGCTTGATTATAAAAACCGTCCAGGCCGTGTTTCCCTATGGGGAAAAGAACAGGACCCAACAAAAAAGGCCATGAGTTTTCCCATGGCCTTTTTGATCTGATCGTGAGACATGGGAGAGACTTCCCCCGCCCACGGCTCATAAGTAACATCAACACACCGGCGGGCGGGCATCGTGCGCCTGCCACCACCATATTCCCTCTATTCCCATTTTCTGTATCATGGCGTCCATCTCCATCCAGCGTGCTGTCGGGTACCCTATCCCGGCAATCATGTTTCTGTCAATAGAAATCTTCTCAGATTTCCAGATCGGATAAAAACCCCTTTTTCCGTCGATACCACAAATGGGGGAAGAGCTTGTAGAAAAGCCTGGACAGGGGACTGATATATTCCTTGGTTCGTTTATCAAACTGACAAGCCTGAATAACGAGATCCTTGATATGGCGTTTCGTCCCCCCCTCATTGAAGATTTTGTAGGCACAGTCGAAAAGGGGGCTATACATGTTTTTCTTTTCCAGATATCGATGAACATTCCGGATCGTGTTGGGCCCCTCCGGGGTCCCGTCGATTTTCTGAAGGGCCTTGGCATGCGTATCCGCCGGGTTTCCGTTGAAGTTTTCGTAAAAGTACTTGCCATAGCGGTAATTTTTGCTGGCCTCAGAAGAAACGGTCACGTACATATCCCCTACTCCGGCCTGACTGTAAAAAGCCTGGAAGCTGCCGCCGAGAAGTCTGACGAGCGCACGGATTTCCACCCCCGATCGGGAGAAGATCGTTCCCGGCAGGGAATCACCCAGATTGAGGGAATCGGTCACCCCCTTGATATTGGCTACGATATTTTTCAGGGAGCCGCACGCCTCGATCCCGACCACATCGAAGTTGTAATACGAAGTCAACTCCCGACGGTTGAAGCGTATCAATTCCTCCTTGATCAGCTTCGAAACGCCTCTTTTCCCGGCCACGGTGACGCAGACGGGATTTCCCATGGCGATATCCATGTCAAAAAAGGGTCCGCCTACACAGACCAGTTCATATTTGTATTTCAGCGCGGAAAGGCTCTGTTTGATGAGCTGCGAAGGGGTGACCAACTCCATGGTCCCCTCGTTGGAGGAAAGCCCTTTTATCGGCGATATCAGGCAGGTGCCACCCGGTTTGCGCTCGATGATCGGCTTCAGGTAGTTCAAGAATTCGGTGAGGCGGTTCATCGTCAGGGACAGGAATATAAAATCATTCTCTTCGATAACCCGCTCCAGATCATTTGTCGCATAAACTTTCGGGGAAAGACGGGGCACCTTGTCGATGCTTCCGAGACGTTTCACCAGATCCTGCGTCAAATGACGAGGATTCAGATGCTCCTTATTGATCGCGAGACAGACATCCAGGTCATGATAATAAAGGGTGACACGTTTATTGTCCCGGCCGAACTTGTATGCAAAAGAGGTTCCCAAGCGTCCCGGTCCGATGATACCGATTCTGCTCGTATCCATATTCTTCGCCATCATCGCCGGAGCCACCGGGCCAATAAAGCCGTATAGAACATATCGATCAAGATTTTACCCATTGAAAGACCAACTACCCAATCCGCACGTGGCAAGGTGATCATTTCCCGTTAAAATTCAATAGATCCCCAAAAAGACGGTGGATTATAGGGAAAAGCCCAAAGTGTGTCAAACATTAATCGGGAATCTGATTACGAATTTCCGAACGCCTTGAAAAAAAGAGGTGAACCAGATGTTCGGCTCACCTCTTTTGATCTTGTCATTATCTCGATTGGCTGATCCGGGAGATGGGAGATTATTTGTTTCCGCCGCCCGCCATTTCCTGATAGCTGCCGGCAATCGTCTTCGGAGGCCAGGGGAAGAGATCCTCCACCGTCACCTTCACAACATAATTCGCCTTACGGCTGAAGTAACTCAGGGCTTCATTCATTTCGTCAAAGAGTTCACCGGAACTCAGCATTTCGGCCGTTCCCTTTACCTGGCAGCCCTCATTCTTTTCCTTATCAAAAAAATAAATGGCAATTTTGGGATTTTTCAAAAGATTCTCGCGGGTCCGGGTGGACATGATTTCCGCGAACATGAACGTTTCGTCATCAATGATGCTGAAGGTGCTTTTGGGAGACACATTCGGAGCCCCGTTTGCATCCGTTGTAGCGATAAAAGCCAGCTTGTTTGTTTCAATGAGCTCCTTTATTACCGACGACATTTTGGCCATAATTCTGTCCTCCTCGTATATTTTTTCCTTGGTTACGACCTGGTTGAATAAAATTTCCCGGGTTTCAGATCTCAGCGAATCCAGCCCGGAACGTGCAGCCAGTCCATCAAGACAAGACGGTCGCCTTCATTGACGGCCCTGTCCATCATTTCCTCGCCTATTCTGAATTTATTCAGCATAATCATGTATTTAGGATTGATTGTACCATTCTCCATAATAAACAGATCGAAGGCCGTCCCCACGTCCGGGACCTTGATTTCCTTTAACCAGTCACCCACCGTCGCACCTTCCGGGAGCACCATCTCCACATTGCTCCAGCCCAGCAACCTACGTACACCGAGTATCGCCCCAACAGTTACCTTCATAGCGTGCCCTCCTAAGTTGAAATTTTTTCTAACTTAAAACCTTGTCTTTTGCTTGTCAAGGTCAAATCAGCCAACGAAGAGAAACGGATTTTAACCCTGCACGACCTCGACAACAACGTACCTTTTTTTCCCCTTTCTTAACCGGATCCGGCCCCCTTCATCCCGATCTCCCAATCCTATCTTCTCATCGAACGCGCCGACCTGCCGGTTGTTCACATAGCCGCCTCCCTGGGAAAGCAGTCTGCGGGCTTCACTTTTCGTGGCACAAAGTCCGCTCTCAAAGAACAATTCGAATGCCGCAATCCCCTGTTCCAGTTCCGCCTCCGTTTTCCCGATGGAGGGCGGACCCGCCCCATCCCGATCCGGCTCGGTCCTGGGAAGGGTGCTCGAGGGGAAGAGATCATCCCGAACCGGCCTGACATGAAAGGTCTGCACCGCGGCCTTCCAAGCATCCAGCGCGGCCTCTTCACCATGCGTGACCTTGGTGGCCTCAAAGGCCAAAACCGTTTTGGCCATATTACGTTCCGATCCCTCGAGGGAGCAGACGGCGGATATCTCTTCCATCGGCAGGAAGGTGAACAGCCCGAGGAACCGTTCCACGTCGGCATCCTCCGTGTTGGCCCAGTACTGATAATATGCGTAAGGAGACGTCTCCCTCCCGTCCAGCCAGACCGTCCCCTTTTCCGTCTTCCCCATTTTGTGACCCGATGACGTCGTGATCAAGGGAAACGTCATGGCAAAGGCGCCCTTCCCTTTCATTCTTCTGATCAAGTCACTCCCGGCAAGCATGTTCCCCCACTGGTCATTCCCGCCCATCTGGAGCATACACCCATATTCGTCGAATAAATGAAGAAAATCATACGCCTGCAACAACATGTAGTTGAATTCGATAAAGTTAAGTCCCCGTTCCAGGCGCATACGATAGCTCTCCGCCGCCAGCATTTTGTTGACACTGAAATGACGGCCGATATCCCTGAGAAATGCGATATAATTCAACTCCGCAAGCCAGTCGGCGTTGTTCAGGAGGAGGGCTCCGCCGTCGGAGAAATCAAGGTAGTTCGAGAGCTGTTTCTGAAGACACCGGGCATTGTGGTCAATCTGTTCCCGCGTAAGAATGCGCCTCATCTCTGTTTTGCCGCTCGGGTCACCGATCAGGGCGGTCCCCCCGCCAACCAGGGCAATCGGTCTATGCCCCGCCTTCTGCATGTGAGTCAGAGACATAATGGGCAGGAGATGGCCGACGTGCAGGCTGGGCGCCGTTGGATCGAACCCGATATAGCAGGTCACCTTTGCGTTCCGTAACAGATCTTTGATCGCATCCTCATCTGTGATCTGCTCGATGAAACCCCTTTCCCTCAAGATATCGAACGCGTTTTTCAAATCAGACCTCGCTCCGTTTTTTCTTCCAGCTTCACACTTATTCTCATGATACTTCTGCTTTTTCCCGTTTCTTCGTCGACATCGAGGACCACGCCCTGCATGCGGATATCCCGTTTGGCGACGTCGAAACGGTTGGGTATCTGACTCAGAAAGCGGTCCAGGACAGCGGGGGTTTTGATGCCGATAACCGAGTCGAAAGGCCCCGTCATGCCGACATCGGTAATGTAGGCGGTTCCACCGGGAAGCACCTCGTTATCCGCCGTTTGCACGTGCGTATGGGTCCCCAAAACCGCCGTGACCTGGCCATCCAGAAACCAGCCCAGGGCCCTTTTCTCCGAGGTCGCTTCGGCGTGCATATCCACAATGACGATTCCGGCTCGGCCCTTCAATTTTTCTGTTTCTTCCTTTGCTTTTTTGAAAGGACAATCGAGGGAGCGCATGAACACCCGCCCTTCAAGATTGATGACCCCCACGGGGTCTCCCGTCACGGCGGAAAGGACCGTGCTTCCGTAACCCGGATTCATGCCCGGATAATTGGCGGGACGTAATAAGTTTTCATAATCATCTATAAAATCCATGACCTCCTTCTTGTCCCATATATGGTTTCCCGAGGTCAGGACATCGATATCGTACCGGAGCAACTCATCGACAATATCCCGGGTCACGCCAAATCCGGAAGCGGCGTTCTCACAGTTGGCAATGACGAAGTCAATATCGTGATCCTTCACCGCCTTCGGAAGAAGCTCTCTCACAGCCCGGCGTCCCGGCTTGCCCATAATGTCGCCGATAAAAAGTATTTTCATGATGACCCCCACACAGGCCGCTCCCGCCAATGCCTATTTCGCATAATCGGATACCCGTGTTTCACGAATCACGGTCACCTTGATCTGTCCCGGATACGTCAGGTCTTCCTCGATCTTTTTGATGATATCCCGACACAGCATCACCGCGTCGTTGTCGGATATCTTCTCGTTCTCCACAAGGATACGGATTTCCCTTCCCGCCTGGATCGCGAAGCATTTATCCACACCGTTGAACGATTTGGCGATGGTTTCGAGTTCCTCCAGACGCTTCACGTACGATTCCAGCATTTCCCTTCTCGCACCCGGACGCGCGGCGGACAGGGTATCGGCGGCCTGGACGAGGACACCCAGGAGCGTGTTGGTTCTACCGTCGTCATGATGGGTGGCGATCGCCTGGACAATGCGGGGGTTTTCACCAAATCGCCGCGCAAAGTCGGCGCCGATGGCCGCATGGGTTCCTTCTATTTTATGGTCCACGGCCTTGCCGATGTCATGAAGCAAGCCCGCCCGTTTGGCTTCCTTCACGTTCATCTTCATCTCCGCCGCCATCATGCCCGTCAAATAGGCGACATCGACGGAATGCTGGAGAACGTTCTGGGAAAAACTGGTCCGGTATCTAAGACTGCCCAGGAGGTATATGATTTCGGGATGGATGTCGTGAACCCCCACATCGAAGGAAGTTCGTTCACCGGTTTCACGGATGATCGTGTCCACCTCGGTTCGCACTTTTTTGACGATCTCTTCGATGCGTCCCGGGTGAATCCGGCCGTCCGTAATCAGCCGTTCAAGAGAGAGGCGAGCCACTTCACGACGGATGGGGTCAAAACTGGAAAGGACCACCGCTTCCGGGGTGTCATCCACGATGAGGTCGATCCCCGTAGCCGCTTCGATGGCCCGAATATTCCGCCCTTCCCGGCCGATGATACGTCCCTTCATTTCATCGTTCGGCAGGGTCACGACCGACACGGTATTTTCCGAAACATGATCACTCGCATATCGCTGGACGGCATAGGCAATAATTTCACGCGACTTCTTTTCCGCCGTATTCTTCGCTTCATCCTCAATTTTGCGTACAAAGGCGGCCGCATCTTTTTTGGCGTCGCTTTCAACAGCCTGAATCAGTTGTTTCTTGGCCTCCTCCGAGGAGAGTCCGGCAATTTTCTCAAGATTTTCCTTCTGCCGGCCGATCAGACGTGTCAGTTCGTCATTCTTTTCCGCCGCTTGAGCCTCTTTTCCGGCAATACCCTTTTCCCGCCCATCGAGGCTTGCCTCCCTCTGGGCAACGGCCTCTGTCTTTTTATCGAGGAGTTCTTCCCTGGAACGGAGTTTTTTCTCGAGATTTTCGAATTCCGTCTTGCTCTCCCTGGCCTCTCTTTCAAATTCCGTTTTCGACCGAAAGAGGTCTTCCTTGGCCTGAAGAACCGCTTCCTTGCGTATCGTTTCCGCCTCTTTTTTGGCTTCGTCCACAATCCGGTCAGCCAGACTTTCGGAAGACTCCAGTTTCTTTTTGGCCAGCCTTACCTGAAAGAGATAACCCAGAACCACACCGATAGCGATGGATCCCAGAATAATCAATATAATCAACCCGTTATTCAACAATATCTGTACACCTCCCTTCGGGGTTCGCCCCGGCTAAACAGGAGAATTGAAACGATATTCAGGGATGGCGTGTAAAATGGTGAGGAATATTTTTGTGGGACGGCCTTGGACCGGCAAATTAATAACCCCCGCCGATGCCGTGTCAACCACCTTTTTTGAACCTTGGGACCAAGTGGGTGCCCCTTGTCTTCGCTTCAGGCTTTCCGCGATCCCTAACGGGATTCAAGCGGACATGCACACGGCAAAAACGAAAAGGCTCCCGGTTCTAAGGTGTTGGCTCAAAAAACGAATGTCAATCACGCACATCGCAGGGGAATAGCTTATTTTTGATTAATTCGGTCAATCAGATCTATCAGTTCCTGGGTCTTTTTTTCCAGTTGCTCACTAATCAGTTTGTTTTCTCCTCTTGCTTTAAACAACTCGCCTGCAATATTCAAGGCAGCTAAAACCGCTATCGCCAAGGTATTCGGATTCTGTCCCCCCTTGCTGACTTCATCTACCTTGTCGTTCACATACTGGACAACCCCTGCAACAGCCTTCTCATCCGAATCACTTAATACCGTTAACTTCTGCCCCAGTATCTCGATATGAAAGCTTCTCTTCAATAAGAAAACCCCAAGATTTATTGAGCCGCATTAATATCCTGAAGCAAATCCAAAAGCGAATCCACCTTCGACCGTATCGTGTCTTTTTCCTCGTTCAATCCCCTTATTTTGTTGTAGGTCTCCTGTAACTCCAAATCCTTGTTTTTTAATACTTCCTCTAGTCTTTCGTACTTCGTCCTCAATTCCGCATAAGCTGAAACAATATTTCTAATCTTTTCTTCAAGATCCTTGAACCCCGGTATCTCCACTGTCATTTTCCACCTCTTCCGAAGATCTGGCGCCCTCTACGACGCGGGGTTGATTATGCCCAGAGCGCCGGTAAAAGTCAAGGCATTATTTCCCTGTGCTATTTCGGCAAGTTATCGTTTTCAGACAGGTATAAATCGAAGGCTTCCCACATCCTCCCGGCGGACGTCATGACCGACGCCGCATGGCGGAAACGCGCGCCGCCGCGCAGTCCTTTCGTGTACCACAGCAGATGCTTACGGAAATTTCGGTATCCCGCCTTTTCCCCCGAATAGGCCACCTCCCGGTTCAGGTGGGTCTCGATGATCGTCCGACGTTCTTCCAGGGAGGGACGGCGGGGCGCGCCCCCCGCCGTGACGTCCATGATTTCCCGAAAGATCCAGGGGTTGCCCAAGGCACCGCGTCCCACCATACAGGCGTCGCAGCGGGACATGTTTTTCAGCCTCGCCGCGTCGGAGCCCTTGCGGATGTCTCCATTACCGATGACGGGAATAGACAGCCTCTCCTTTACCCGCCCGATCATATGCCAGTCGGCCGCCCCGGAAAAACCCTGATCCGCCGTTCTGCCATGAACGATGACGGCGTCCACCCCGCAATCCTCCGCCATAGCCGCAACCTCGAGGACGTTGACGGCATTCCGGCTCCAACCCAGGCGCATCTTGACGGTCAGGGGTACGCGGACGGCGGGTCTGACCGCGCGCAGGATCCTCTTTATCAGGTCGGGCGTTTTCATCAGGGCCGCACCGGCTCCCCCCCGCACCACCTTGCGGACCGGACAGCCCATATTGATATCGACAAGATTCGCCCCCTGCGCCTCGACGATCCTCGCCGCTTCCGCCAGGGTCCCCGGATCCGAGCCGAACAGTTGCACCCCGAGGGGCCGGTCTCCGGCGGCGGAATCAAGATAACGGCGGCTTTTCATCGCCCCCTGAACCAGGCCCATAGCGCTGATCATCTCCGTGAAGGCGAGATCGCAGCCGTGTGTCCGGGCGATCATTCGGAAAGGAAGGTTGGTGATCCCCGCCATGGGCGCCAGAAAGACGCCGTCCGCAAGTTCCAGGGTTCCGATTTTCAATAACGTCCCCGCCCCTCCAAAATAAGCCGGTATTCCTCGGCCTCCTTCAGTTCCCCCGGCGTATTGATCCCCATGACGGAACGGCTGTCCTCAGCCACACAGGCATGGACCACCAGACCTTCCCGGTTCGCCAGTTCAACGATATCCGTAAGATAGTATTCCTTTTGCGTGTTGTCATCGGCAATTTGATGGACCGCCGCAAACAGGAAGGAAGCCTTCGCAAGGTAAATCCCCGCGTTTATTTCCCGGATGCTCTTTTCTTCATCCGTCGCATCCCGTTCTTCGACTATTCTTTTCGGTACTCCCGCCTCGTCCCTGACGATCCGTCCATATCCCCGGGGTTCCTCCATCCGGGCGGTCAAAACCGACACGACGGCGCCCGATGCCCCGTGTTCATGGCGAAAGCGCCTCACCGTTTCAAGGGACAGGAAGGGTACATCGCCGCAGAGGATCAGCACATCGCCCCTGTAGCCCTCGAAAGCGTCCCGGGCCTGGAGGACGGCATGACCCGTACCCAGGAGTTCCCTTTGTTCCATGAAAACCAGGCCCCGCCCGGAAAAGGCCTCCCGGACCAAGTCCCCCCGATGGCCGACAATCACGACCACCTCTTCCGTTCCCACCTCCCGGGCCAGCCGGACGACGTAATCGAGGATCGGCCTCCCCCCGATTTGGTGGAGAACCTTGGGGAGATCCGACCCCATCCGGCTTCCCTTTCCCGCCGCGAGAATCAGGGTTTTCAAGGGTTCTTTTTTCTGTTCCGTCATGTTCTTCCATCCACACCACAAATGATCGGTCCGCCGCCACGAGCCCGCACTCCCGCCAAGACACATAGGGAACGCAAACGATTCGGCCTGTTCATTTTTTTCTGGCCTCTATCAGCTAAACCGGGGACTGTCAAGGAGAGGCAGGGCGGGGCCCGATGGCCCCCCTCCTCCTCCCTTATTTCCCGTTCAGGGGTTTCGGCCACCCCATCACCAATTTGTTTGACTCCCATACCCTTTTTCGATATGTAAACGACGTCGTGTTCGTTCCGATGTCCGGCCGCTGCAAAATCGGCGTCACCCGGTCAAACCCGTGTCTTCCGCGCGTGACCGGGAAAGAACGAAGTCCCGGACCTTCAGTGAAACTGGGCCGGTAACCGAGTCGAAACACCGAAAGATCCTCAAGGAGAAAACAGAAAATGAACGTCCTGTTGATCGGCAACGGCGCCCGGGAACACGCCTTGGCGGAGGCCATTGTCCGTTCCCGTCATCATCCCCGCCTTTACGCCTTCATGAAAAACAACAACCCCGGCATCGCCGGCCTTTGCTCCGCCACAGCAGCGGGCTCCTATGGCGATCTCGAGGACATCTGCGACAAGGCCCGCTTCTGGNNATTTTGCCGTGATCGGCCCGGAAGATCCCCTCGACAAGGGCGTGGTGGACGCACTGAGGGCCATCGGCATTCCCGCGATCGGCCCCACCCGGAGTCTCGCCCGCCTGGAGACGTCCAAGACCTTCACCCGCGACCTCCTCGCCAGGTACGGTATCCCCGGAAACCCCCGTTTTCAGAACTTCTCATCCCTGGATGGGGTGGAGCGGTTTCTGGATACGATGGAGGAAAGCGTTCTGAAGCCCGACGGCCTCACGGGGGGAAAGGGGGTCTTGGTCCAGGGCGATCACTTCAAGGACAAGGCGGAGGCCCTGGCCCTGTGCAAGGACATGCTCAGCGAACATGCCTCCCTCATGATCGAAGAAAAGCTGGAAGGGGAAGAATTTTCCCTCCAGTGCATTTCCGAC
>LSQX01193695.1_pt1 | contig 32895 bp, 25 predicted proteins | sample 654561 | NCBI WGS metagenome assembly LSQX01 (sample SAMN04489861, study PRJNA283612) | anaerobic digester metagenome | isolation source: 4 biogas reactors fed with cattle manure at either 37C or 55C with and... | place: Denmark: Kongens Lyngby | collected 2014 | reverse complement strand
CGGCGGCGCTCGTTTGTCGTTCGGAGGGGCCGCCGCGCGACAGACGCGCAAGCGGCTGCGCGCGGTCAGGTAGCCGAGAGCGCAGCGATCGGATACCTGAGGTTCCACCCCGGCCCACCCTTCGGACGTACCCGGACGGATGGGAGTGTACGAACTGAGGGCCGGGGTGGAACCTTCGGCGCTACTCGCTCCGCTCGCCGCGCCTCACTCCTCGCGCCGCAGCGCGAGGAGCGGCCCCTCCTGACGACGCACCTGCGGCGCCGGGTGGCTGCCCCAATCAGGTCAATCAGGACCGGATAATCGCGTCGAACTTGCACGCCTCGTAGCATGCGCCGCAGGCGGTGCAGACTTCGCGGGTGATCGTGTGCGCCTCGCGAGGCTCGCCCACGATGCAATGCACCGGGCAGACCCGCTTGCACAGCCCGCAGCCTACGCAGCGCTCCGCGTCCACCTCGTAGTGCAGCAGCGACTTGCACACGTGCGCCGGGCAGCAGTGATCGACGATGTGCGCCTCGTACTCCTCACGGAAGTGCCGCAGCGTGCTCAGCACCGGGTTCGCGGCCGTCTGGCCGAGGCCGCAGAGTGACGCCCGCGTGGTGGCGTCGCAGAGTCGCTGCAGGCGCTCGAAGTCGCGCTCCTCGCCCTTGCCGGTAGTGATCCGCTCGAGGATCTCCAGCATCCGCTTGGTACCCTCGCGGCAGGGTGTGCAGCGTCCGCAGCTTTCATCCTGCGTGAAGGTCAGGAAGAACTTCGCGATGTCCACCATGCAGCTTGTATCGTCCATTACGATCAGGCCGCCGGAGCCCATGATCGCCCCGGCCTCACGAAGTGAGTCGTAGTCGATCGGCGTGTCGAGATAGGCTGCCGAGAGACAGCCGCCGGACGGTCCGCCGGTCTGCGCGGCCTTGAACTTGCGGCCCTCAGGCACGCCGCCGCCGAGATCGAAGATGATCTCGCGCAGCGTCACGCCCATCGGCACCTCAATCAGGCCGGTGTTGTTCACGTTGCCCGCGAGCGCAAAGACCTTAGTGCCGGTCGAGCCCTCTGTTCCGATGTCCGCGAACCACTCTGCGCCGTTGAGGATGATCGCCGGAATGCTCGCCAGCGTCTCCACGTTGTTGATGCAGGTCGGCTTGCCCCACAGTCCGCTCACCGACGGGTAGGGCGGCCGCGGGCGTGGCATGCCACGCTTGCCCTCGATGGAGGCGATCAGCGCAGTCTCCTCGCCGCAGACGAATGCGCCGGCGCCCAGCCGCAGGTCAATGTCGAAGCTGAAGCCGGTCCCGAGCACGCTGTCGCCGAGGATGTCACGCTCACGCGCCTGGTCGATCGCGCGCCTGAGGCGCTTGATCGCCAGCGGGTACTCGGCGCGCACGTAGATGTAACCCTGGCCGGCGCCGATGGCGAAGCCGCCGATGACCATCGCCTCGAGCACCGAGTGCGGATCGCCCTCGAGTGTCGAGCGGTCCATGAATGCGCCGGGGTCACCCTCATCGGCGTTGCAGATCATGTACTTCGTATCGGCCTCTTCGGCGCGAGTGAACTTCCACTTCAGTCCCGTCGGGAAGCCTGCGCCGCCTCGACCGCGCAGCTTCGACTCGGTGATGGCGGTGACGACGTCATCTCCGCTCATCTCGTCGAGGACCTTCGCCAGCGCGGCATACCCGCCGATGGCGAGGTAGTCGTCTATTGACTCCGGGTCGATCCGTCCGACGTTGCGCAGCGCGATGCGAAGCTGTCGCGCGAAGAAGTCCACGTGACGCCAGTCGCGCGTGAAGACGTTGATCTCACCGGGGGCTACATCCGCCACCGGACGCGCTGGCTCTCCGAGGCGTTCGCCCTCGTCGATCAGCCACGTCGGGATCGGCTGCCCCGCCTCGATGTCCTGCCGCACGATGATCTCGGCGCGCCGCTCGTCCACCTCGGTGTACATACGCGGCGGTTCGCCGGGCATCCGCACCTCCACCAGCGGTTCAAGGCTGCAGCGCCCGACGCAGCCCACCTGGATCAGGTCCACGTCGTCGGTCAGGCCTGCCGCGTCAAGCGTCTCAGCGAGCCGGGCCCATGTCTTCTTTGCCCCGGCCGCGTTCGCGCAGGTTGCGATGCCGACCAGAAGCTGCGGCCGCTCGGGCTGCAGCGCGAGGTGCGGCTGCGCGTTCTCTGTCAGTTGTTGGAGCATCTCAGTAGCAGTCATGATCAGACCCTGGCATACTCCCCGTTGCCGACTATCTCGCAGACGCGCTCGGCAAGCTGAGCGAAGTCAACCGGCGCGTTGATAAACTCTTCGACCTTCAGCCACTGCGGCGCTTTGCCACCCTGGTCGATCCGGAAGCCTGTTGCTGTCGTCACTCCGGAGACCATGATGACCGGAATGCGGCTCGTCTCCTCCTCGAACTGAAGCTCACTGAGGATTGAGCAGCCCGCGGACATGGCATCCATCACGAGCCCGAGGATGATGAGATCGGGATGCTCGCGCTTGGCCATCACGGCTGCTCGCGGCTTGCCGTTGGCGACCAGCACCTCGAAACCGCGTGCCTCCAGCGCTTCCTTCGCGGATGCGACGAACTCCGGATCGTCCTTAACGATGAGGACTTTCTTGCCACTCATGCTCTTCCTGCCTCCGGTGTTGCGTCCTGGTACGCATCATTCATGCTGCGCGCGCGCATCAATCTCTATCAGTTCCTCACGAGCCTGCATCTCCCGCCGGGCTTCGGCAATGTAGCCGGCGAGGATGTCCTGCACCTCATTCGGCTGGACATTTGCGTGCACATCGTCATCAATCATCATCACCGGTGCCTGGCCGCACGCGCCCAGACACCGTGCAGAGTCGCTCACAGTGAACAGCATGTCCGGCGTCGTCTCACCGGGCTTGACGTCAAGCTGCCGGCAGACCTCGTCGAGCACCGACTGGGAGCCGCGCACGAAGCAGGCGGTCCCCTGGCAGACGCTGATCGTGTATGCCCCGCGCGGCTCCAGCGAGAAATACGAGTAGAAGCTCGCCACACCGCAGACGTATGAAGCCGGAACGCCCAGCGCCTGCGCCACGTGGTTGATCGCCTTCGCCGGCACGTAGCCGAAGCAGTCCTGCACGTAGTGCAGCACCGGGATCAGCGCCGTCTGCCACGAGTCGGGGTTCGCCTCGCGCTCTCGCTCGATCATCTCATCAAGGCCCTGCCACCACTGCGGGCTGTCCAGTGCCTCGCGCTGGTAAAGCATTACACCTGCGCCTCCTGCGGTCGGATCCCCAGCGGCACACGCGGGTAGTAGTAGGTGTGAAGCAGCTCATGCGCCCTGTGGCTGAGCGGCTTGCCGAGGTATTCCTCGTAGATCCGCTGGATGTCCGGGTTGTGATGCGAGCAGCGCAGCTTGCGCTCGCTGTCGAGGCCGTAGAGCGCCTGCGCGCGGAGCCTCAGCGTCTCCTCGTCGAGCGGCATCTTGCCCTCGCCGTCGTAGGGCTGCCCGCCGCCGCCGATGCAGCCGCCGGGGCAGGCCATCACTTCGATGAAGTCAAGCTCCACCTCACCGCGCTCGATGCGGTCGAGGATCTCGTTGGCCGCACCAAGTCCATGCGCAACGGCGATACGCACCGTGGCCTCTCCGAACGGGACCTCGGCAAGCCGCAGACCCTGGAGCCCGCGCACCTGCTTGAACTCGATGGCATCCTCAGGCAGATCCTCGCCAAAGGCCATCCAGTAGGCAGTCCGCAGCGCGGCCTCGGTAACGCCGCCGGTGGCGCCGAAGATCGCGGCCGCGCCGGTTGACTCGCCCAGCGGGGAGTCCGGCTCCTCATCCGGCAGGGTGGTGAAGTCGATGCCCATGTGCTTCATGACCCAACCGAACTCGCGGGTCGTCAGCACGCAGTCAACCGCAGGCATGCCGTCGTCGCCAAGCTCCTCGCGGGTGGCCTCGAACTTCTTCGCCGTGCAGGGCATGATCGCTACCGAGTAGATGCGGCTCGGATCAACGTCCATCTTCTCCGCCCAGTAGCTCTTGACAATCGAGCCCTGCATGGACATCGGCGATTTGGCGGTGGATAGATGCGGGAGCAGATCCGGATGGAAATGCTCGGCGTACTTGATCCAGCCCGGGCAGCATGAGGTGATGTTCGGCAGCGGGCCGCCCTTTGTGAAACGCTCCACGAACTCCGCGGCCTCTTCCATGATCGTTAGATCTGCCGCAAACTGCGTGTCGAAGACCACGTCCACGCCGAGGCGGCGCTGGGCGGCGAACATTTTGCCCTCCCACGCCACGCCCGGCTCGAAGCCGAACTCCTCACCGATCGCCGCACGAACCGCCGGAGCCGTCTGCATGACGACGATCATCTCCGGGTCCTCCAATGCCGCGAGGAACTCCCGGGTCGAGTCCTTCTCCACGAAAGCCGCGGTGGGGCAGACCTTCACGCACTGTCCGCAGCCGATACAGACCGTCTCGGCGAAGGGCGCGTCATGCGCGGGCATGACCACGGTGGAGAAGCCGCGGTTGACCTGGCTGAGACAGGCGGCCTCCTGCACCTCGCCGCAGATTCGCACACAGCGCCCGCAGAGCACGCACTTCTCCGGGTCGCGGATCAGCGCGGGGCTGGAGGTATCCTTCTCATAGCGCTTGCGCTCGCCGGCGAAGAGCCGCTCGCGGATGCCCATGTCGCGAGCCAACCGCTGAAGCTCGCAGTTGCCATCGCGCTCGCAGGTGTTGCAGTCCTCAGGGTGGTTGTCTATCAGGAGTTCCACGATGTCGCGGCGCAGCCGAAGCACCTCGGGGGTGTTGGTGCGCACGTTCATGCCATCCTCGGCGGGATAGCAGCAGGATGCCACCAGCTTGTTCATTCCCTCGACTTCCACCACACAGACACGGCACGCGCCCTGGATGGAGAGCTTGGGGTGGTAGCACAGCCGTGGGATGTGAATACTTGCGGCGTCCGCGGCCTCCATGATCGTGGAGCCCTTCGGAACCGTTACCTCAAAGCCATTGATGGTCAGCGTAATGTCCGCCATGGTCGGCCCTCACCAGCCGGTCCTTGTGATATATTTCACAGGAGTTGCCATTATACCCAGACGCGCACCGAATGCAAGCGCTTTCGTGAAAAATCGTCAGATCGGCGCAGACGGGCCTGGAAGCGCCCTCACATGGTTCTGCCTGAAGATGCTTGTACCATGCTTCGCAAAGTCTGGCGACCTGAGACCCCGCGTATTGGACAAGCTTCATCGCACTCCGTGTCGCTTTTCACAATATAAGACGATTCACCGGGGTGATCGGTTCGCGATCTCGGGGGAATATTGCTTCACAGCACCGACGCGACGCTTTCGCTGCCGTAGCCGTTGGAGGGGTCGGCTCCCGCGCCGACCTGTGCCGTTAGCCGTAGTCGCCGCTGCTGAGGTCTTTGATGGAATGGCTGAAGGTGCCCGCCGAAGTAGAAAGAAGGATCGCACTACGTGTAATGAATGTCTTGATTAGGTCTGATGGGGGCGATTAATGATGGAACTGCAGGTGATGTCACTTCTTGATGAAGACACGCCTGAACCGGTCACGGTGCTGCTGCCCGCCAGGATGGTGGCGGCAATTGATGCCGTGGCACAGGAAGCGCAACTCTCTCGTGACGCCGTAATCCGCGAGTACATCGCGGACTCGCTGCCGGAGGGATGGCACATCGGGGAAGAGGATTAAGAAGGACATGTCTGAGGTTCTCTTGTCCCCATGGGATGATGTTTTCGTTCAGCTCATCCGAAGCGCGCACACGAGCGCCGATATTTGCGCGCCTTTCGTCAACCGGGGAGGGACCGACCTGCTGCTCAAAGACCTCACCGCACAGGCGCATGTGCGTCTGCTCAGTAGCTTCAATGCAGCCCACTTCTGTGGCGGATACTCAGATACCAGGGCTTTCCGCGACGTGCTTCTGCGCGGGGGAGAGGTGAAGAACTGCCAGCGACTCCATGCAAAGATTTACCTCTTTGACCAGACCAGTGCTGTGGTGACCTCGGCCAACTTAACCAATGGTGGGTTACGGACCAACGTCGAGTGCGGCGTCCTGCTCCGCGATAATGAGACTGTAGCACATCTCAGCGAGGCATTTGCACAGCTTTGGGATGATGAGGCATCTGGCAGGATCGGAAGTGACACATTAGATGAGATCGAGAGCATAGTCAGGCTCTTACCTCGACAGGCAGTCCGGTCACGTCACATGACGCCCGATGCCGCTGTGGACATCGAGGAGCCCGAACTCGTACTTGAGGGTGTCGAGACCGAGATACTGTCCTCTCTGTCGGGATGGAAGCATGCGGTTTTTGAGGTACTGACCGGACTCGATGGAATTGAATTCGATCTATCGGATGTCTACGAGTTCGCCCCCTCCCTGGGCCAGCAGTATCCCGAGAACACGGAAGTCAAGGCGAAAATCAGACAGCAGTTGCAGATGCTCCGTGACCGGGGTCTGATCAGGTTCCTGGGCGAAGGACGCTACCGCAAACTGTGGGTCTGAAGCGTCAATCGCCACTCCACCATAAGAACAAGCTGCCTCACCCCTCACCCCCGCGACTTCTCCAGCAGCAGCAGGTGCGCGGCGGCGGTGGATTGCGTCCAGTCGTCAATCAGCCGTCGCGCCTCATCAGTCCGGCCCTCGCGCAGCAGCGTCTCAGCGCGCGACTCGAGCAGCAGCGAGTTCCGCTGCATAGTCCGCTCCATCGTCTCCCACGTCTCCACGTCTTCGGGCAGATCCGCGCAGAGGCTGTAGAGCGAGCCGTCCATCAGCGGAAGCGGCGTCGCCGTGCCGCCCATGTAAAGCGGCAGGGCGAGGCTGATCGAGGGGAAGGAGAACCACGCGGTGGTGAGATATTCCGGGAACTCCGGGTGGACGCGCACGGTCATCCCGGCGATGCTGTTGGCGCCGCGACAGATCTTCGCGTCGGGATGGCGGTAGATGTTGCGAAACGCGAGGAACTCGACCGGCTCGGCCAACTCCCGCAGCATCTGGTCGGCGGTGCCCTCCCAGGTGCGGGTGATGTGCGACTTGCCCTCCACGCGGCTCCATGTCAGCGAGCCGGGGTCGGAGTTGTGACAGACATCGAGGATCGTGCCGGTCAGGTCCGCCATCGTGTAACGCGAGCCGGGCTTTCCACCGGCATACCAGCCCTCGCCGGTGAACCACTTGATGATCTCCAGCGCCTCCTCACAGCTTGCCGCGTGCTCGGCGACGTAGCGCTTTAGCAGCCCGCTCATGATCCCCGCGTCCTTGCGCGTGGTGGAGGGCGGGCCGCCCTGGTCGCCCGAGGAGACGAGGCCCTTCTCATTGACGTAGACCGACAGCGAGCGCTCGATCGAGTAGGTGACGGCCATGAACCGGTTGACGCCCGGCAGCTTCGTCTCCCACAGCGCGCCGGTCTGCGGGCGTGGCGTGTTGTCTCGGGTGCGGTGGAAGAAGACCCGGTTGCCCTCCGTGTAATCGCTGGAGACGGTGTAAGAGGTGCATTCATCCGGCTCGGGGCAGAACCACTGGCGGCCGCCGCGCGCCGTGGGGCCGATGTAGAACATCCCGGCGATGTAGACCTCCTCGTCGAGGCCCGCGGCCTCCGCGGTTGCGACCGCCTCCTCCAGCCAGTGCGGGGCGATCTCCTCGACCACCTTCACCGAGGGTGCCGCGAAGGCCAGCAGGTCATCGCGGGAGAAGTCGTGCTCGGCGCCGCGCTCCAGCCAAACCGCCTGCTCCTCCTGCAGCGCCGCCCGCTGCATCTTGCCGAAAGCAGTGCCGATCTCGCGAGGAGATCCGGTGAAGGTGCTGACCATCGGCGGCCAGTTGCTGCGCGTATCGGCGGTTCCCGCTGTCATGACGCCCTCCGAAGGTGCCGGTTTGCTCTGAAGAGACTAACGCGGCTCTTCCTCGCGCACGCTCATGCTCCTGCCTGCCGGCATGGAGGTTCGTCCTACCTGATGAGGAAGCATGCCGGGAGCCGACTCGGCCCAACAGAGAACGCGCACACTAGTGCGCTGAGATGACAGCAGCACCGGAGGACAGGGCAATGATCAGCTTCTTCGACACACCGGGACAGTGGCTTCGTGGCAACCTGCACCTGCACACGACCGTATCCGATGGCGAGCTTGAGCCCCAGCAGGCGGTGGATGGCTACCACGAGCAGGGCTACGACTTCCTCTCCATCACCGACCACAATACCGTGGTGGACGTGGACGCGTTGGACGATCGCGGGATGACGCTGCTGCCGGGGATCGAGATCGCCCCGCCCGGAGCGGAGCTTGGGCAGACGATCCACACCGTCGGCATCGGCGCCTCGCAGCAGTGGGAGAAGATCGAGGACGAGCCGGCGCAGGAGACGTGGGATCGTCTCGCGGCAATCACGCAGTTCCGCTTCGTGGCGCACCCATCGTGGTCGAGCCTCACCTACGACGACATCCTCCCGGTGGAGCAGATCCACGGGGTCGAGGTCTTCAACACCACCTGCCATCGCGGCGTGGGGCGGGGGCTGTCGGAGGTGCAGTGGGATGATGTGACCGCGCGCGGCAAGTCGCTCTTCGGCCTCGCGGTTGATGACGCGCATTGCCACTACAACGACCTGTACGGCGGCTGGATCATGCTGCGCGCGCAGGAGCAGAGCCGCGAGGCGATCTATGCGGCGCTGCTGGCGGGCAACTTCTACGCCACCCAGGGGCCGCAGATCGAGAGCGTACAGATTGACGGGCTGACGGTGCGGGTGGAGTGCTCCCCATGCGTGGAGGCACTCGCGGTCTGCCCGATGCCCGGCAGGGGCTCAACATGCTGGCGCGCAGGGGTAGGTGGCACCGAAGTCACCAACTTCGAGTTCGATCTGAAACCTTCGAGCGACCCGGTGCGAATAAGCGTGGTGGATGCACAGGGGCGGAGGGCGTGGACGAGTCACTGCCGGCTGGAGCAATAAGCTGAGGAGGGTGTACGTTGCGCAAGGTGATACTTCCGGTCATGCTGTTGATGGCGTGCAGCATGGTGCTTGATGTACATGCTGCGGGTCCATGGTCACTCATTATGCCAGACCCCGACGAGGTAGACTGGAGCAGCACCAACCGACCGGGGTATCACTATCGCGGTATGCTGCCTGTTCATGAGCGCTTCTACGAGTACATTCAGTCGAAGCGGGCGCAGGGTCAGGAGCTGTCTATGGCCGACAACGCCATGATCCGCCGCCTCCAGGCGGCTCGCCGCTGGCCCGAGGCGCCGGTGCCGAATGAGTTCTGGAAGAGCTTCCTGCGCTACCTCCGCGAGCAGCCGACCCTAAATCTGAACTTCGCACAGGGCTTCATGGTGTCGGAGGCTCTCGCTCGTGGGCTGATTCCGATGGACTTGCCCCAGAATCCGGACATCCGCAAGGCCGTGGAGTATCTCAACTCCGGCCCCTTCCGCGCGCGGAACTGGTTCGAACGCTGCTTCGGGCGCGTGGAACCGTGGATGGACTACTATGCGGCGAGCCGGAGTCTGGACATGACTGACGGCGGCGGCGCGCCCTCCGGGGTCTTCCCTCCCGGCGGCGACTTCAACGGCCTGCGGATCAACTACAACATCACCGGCGTAAAGCTTGGTGCGCCCACAGATACCGAGGGCTTCGTTACCAAGCGGTCGTATACGGGCACCGTCGGCCCCGGGACCGTCACGATCTCAGGTTCCGGATCGATAAACAAGGGCTGGGGAGCGAAGCTGGAGGTCTACCTGCGCATCGGCAAACAGGAGATCGAGGAGGAGTTCAGCTTCGACTCCCCCGGCAGCAAAGACTTCAGTTACACGGTCCAGATACCGGCGGACACAGACTTCACCTTCCCCGCACCGCAGTTCTGGATCAGGCTCACAGGGCTCTACTCCACCGCGGGCGCCGGTTCGGCACAGGTGACGCGGGGACTGCTGGTATCGGGGCGGCTCGAGGGCGATCCGAACGCCATCGCCGCTCAGCGCGAACGCGCCGATGCCGAGTGGCGCGCGGAGGTCGAGCGGACGCTGCGCGAGCTTGGCTATGAGCAGACACCGGCCGGGCGTGAGCTTGAGGCAATGCGCGCGGCCATTGACGGCGGCGACGCCACCTGGAAGGCCTACGTTGATCGCAAGCAGCGCGAACTGGGCTATCAGGATGCGACGCCGGAGGCGGGCTTTGATGAGATGGCCCGCGCGCTGGAGGCCGGCGGGCCGACGTGGCAGCAGTTCGCCGCGGCACACGGTGGTGGAGGCACACCACCGGTCGATGCCGCACCTCCCACCGCCGCTCCGCCTGCCACCACGCCTCCTCCGACGCCGCCTGCGACGGGCGACATCGGCGGGCTGATGGTTGGCACAGGCACGGATGGCTCGACCACCACCGGCGTCGCGGACCACTTCCCGCGGGCGAACAAGATCGCGGCGGCGCTGACGTATCAGAACATCCCGCAGGGCAGCATGGCGGTGGCCGTCTGGACGCGCGACGGCGCTGAGGTCACGCGCGGCAATCGCGAGATCGGCGGCAACGGCTGGGTGTCGTTCTCGATCTTCACTGAGGACGCCGCCGGTCTGCAGCCGGGCCGCTACACGCTCACCATCAGCGTGGGCGACAGGATCCTCGGCCGCAAGAGCTTCACCATCGGCGGAGGCGCGGGATGAAGATCGGGCGAGGATGCGACGATGCATTGCGACGATTCAGAGAGTGTGAGGCGACTACTGCATCTGATGGATGGATGATGAAGTGCGTCACTCTCTCTCCGAGATTCTTGAGTATCTGTCCGGCACCCAAGAGAGGTCGATGACATGTCGACACGACTGCTGAGCAACGTTCTCGTCGCTCTTCTGGTCGCATCATCCGTCGCTCAGGTCGCAGCACAGCCTCCTCCACCGGGCGTAGTGGATCAGGTGAGTCCCAGCGACTACGCGTTGCTCGAGGCAGATCTGGCCCAGGGGATGTCGCTTCCTGACGGGATCAATGTCGAGAGCCGCACGATGGCGCTCGGTCACACGGATGCCCAGGGCAACTTCGTGCGTCAGGACTCGTCTGCGATGACGGTCTCTGAGCGAATTGATGTCGGGGGGAACGGCGGGAACCCAGGCGCGGTAAGCCTGTACGTCGCGATCCTCGACAGCCCGGAACGAGCTATCGCGTTCGCGCGGGAGCACTACGGCAACTACGGCATGAACCCCGAGTGGATGGTGAACGCGAACGAGTTCGGCGATCCCCGGATCGCGGCCGACGGTGGGTCGGTAGTCGGTCACGGGCGCGTGATCATACGCCACCGGAACGTCGTCGCGGACTTCAACTGGCTGGGCGGTCTCACCACCGCGGTGGCAATAGAGCAGCAGCCCGGCCAGATCAACACGCTGAAGGTCGCGCGGCTGTGGGTCAACAAGGTCGCAGGGCCACCTGGAGCGGACCTGTCCCTGCACCCGGATCGCATGCTCGTGAAGCACTCAAGCGATTACGCCCTGCGCGAGCGCGAACCGGCCGCCGACAAACAATACATGCTCGCGCAGATTGACAACGTGAGCACCGACGTAGCGGCTCGCGGCGTTAAGGCGCGCCTTTCTGTGCAGATGCCGGGCGAGGACGAGTACACGCCGGTGCAGATCGTGAACCTCGGAACGATCGCCCCCGGCGCCTCGGTATGGCCCACCTTCGAGTGGGACCTGCGTGGCGAGAACGTCACCAGAGCGGGCCTGCTCGTGGATGCATGGGCCGATGGCCCGCGTGACATGAACCCCCGCGACAACCAGGCCGGCCGCGAAGTCAGTATCTACTACGCCCACAACGGCGCGAACGCCTACCGCTGGCGTGAAGACTCCTACGGCTTCAATAACTACAGCGTCAATGACGAGGATCTCTCCGGCATGGTGAAGGGCCTCCTCGCCACCATCGTCGGCGAGATGTACACCGATCCGCAGGCGGGCGAGCTTCTCAGCAGGATGTTCTTCCCGCAGACCTACATGCGCTTCCGCGACTACCTCAGCCACAGCCTTGACACCGGCGTCGGCGGGCACTGCTACGGCATGTCCGCAACCGCAGGCCTGTACTTCATGGACAGTTCGCTGCGCCCGGGCGGCGGCAACACCTCCGCGCTCAGCCGCGACGCGGCCGACGCGAACATCAAGATCTACCAGCGCGCGCAGATGGTCCCGATCGCCCGCGCGGTCATCAACGGTAGCAACTGGTTCGAGCGTAACTGGGACAGCCTCGCCTGCCTGAATACCGTCCGGCAGAAACTGCGCGACGAGCGCAGGCCGGTGATCCTGTCGCTCGCGGGGAAGAAGCAGGTTCAGCAACAGGTTACGGTCAACGGCCAGACCCAGACCCAGCAGGTTGAGAAGACCTGGGGGCATGCCGTGCTGGCCTACAAGCTTGTGGAGCAGACCGGTCAGCACAGCGTGATCTATGTCTACGACCCCAACCTCCCCCCGTCGAGGCAATGGGACAAAGACTCGCCCATGTCCTCTTTCCACATCGACCCGGATACGGGTACCTGGTATCCCAGCAGTGATATGGCCGCGAAATACAACTCAGGCGACCACACGCTCACCCGCATCGCCGCCCGCGAGCTAACGCGCGATGTCTCACTCGCCGAGGCGAACGCCATCGTCCCGGACCTCAAGCAGAAGCTCCGCGAGATGAGCGACTTCCTCGCGAAGGCCAACAGCGTCATGGCGGTGCTGCATTGCCCCGCCGATGCATACTTCACCGATCCGCAGGGCCGGCGCACGGGGTACATCAACGGGCGACAGGTGAATGAGATCCCCGGTGCGGAGATCCGCACCGCGGGGGAGGTCGAGATCTACGTACTGCCCGCGAATGTTCCGCTGACCGTCTCGATCACGGGCACCGGTAGCGGCGTGGCAGGCTTCGACATCATCCGTCCCGAGGCCGGAAACCCGGCCATCACCTCATTCGTGGACATGCCCGTGCGGGCAGGCGGCGCCCTCTCGGGAACGCTGGCGCCCGGTGGCGAGATCGCCGCGTTCGCAGGCGGCGGCGTCACGCACGGCCCCACCTTCACCGGATCGCTCGCCGGCGACCGCGTCACCTGGCAGCAGCCCGCGGCGCCGACGCCCGCGCCAACTCCGGCTCCCGCGCCAGCAGCCACTGCTGCGCCTTCCGCTGTGCCCAATCTCAGCGGCGAGTGGAGGATCAATGCCAACAGCCAGGGGGGCAACCTCACTCTGCACCAGGAGGGGAACCGGCTCACCGGCATCCTATTCGGCGTTCCTCTGAGTGAGGGTGTCGTCCTCGGTGACGGCACGGTGAAGTTCATCCGTACGGGCTCCAACCAGTCGTACACCGGCAGGTTCAGCGTCGAACCCGATGGGACATGGAAGCTCACCGGCACCTTCGACTGCCCCGTGAGCCACACGACCGGGAGCCGATGGGTGGCGACCCGCACATCTGCGGGAGCGCCGTCTCCGCAGCCCGCACCGGCCCCGTCTCAGCCCACGCCTGCTCCGGCGCCCGCCCCGGCCGCGCAAGCCAGCGACGTGGTGATCTGCCGCGAAGTGGTGGATGGCCAGCCGGCCGGAGTGACCAGCGCCTTCAATGATGCCGCGAAAGTTGCGGCCTTCTACCGTTACCGAGATCAGGCCGCCGGCACAGCGGAGGCAGTGTGGATGCGCAACGGCACTGAGTTGACTCGCTCGCACGGGAGATCGAGGCCGGTAATGGCTGGGTCGCGTTCTCGGTGTTGGGCGGTGGCGGTGGCTCGCTTCCGATAGGAAAGTATGAGGTTATCCTGTCGCTACCCGGGCGACCGCCCCTGCGAACGAGCTTCACCATCGGAGGGGCGCAGGGATGAAGATCGGGATCATCGCGGATACGCACGGGAACCTCGCTGGCTGGGACAGCGCGATGGAGGTCGCGCTGTCCGGCAGCGACCTCATCGTGCATTGCGGCGACGTGCTCTACCACGGGCCAAAGTTCGCGCCCGCTGAAGGCTACGACCCGATGGCGCTTGCAGGGCGCATCAACGCCAGCGAGACGCCCGTGCTGATCGCGCGCGGCAATGGCGACTCGGACGTAGACCAGCTTGTGCTCGATGTGCCGCTGCAGAGCCCCTATGTCTTCGCTCAGGTGGAGGGTCTGCGGATCCTCGTGGCGCATGGGCACATCCAGCCGCCCGAGGAACTTGTGCCGCTCGCGCAAAGGTGGGGGATAGACCTTCTGCTAACGGGACACTCGCACGTGCCATCGGTGGCGCGGCACGGGGAGCTTGTGCATGTCAACCCCGGCACGGTAACATATCCGCTCGCGCCCGATGAGGCACTGCGGCGGCGCACCTGCGCAGTCTGGGAGGATGGCGAGGTCGCGCACTTCGATCTGCAGGACGGACGGCGGCTGGCGCTTTAGCGGGCGACCTTATCGTCACCTGAAGACCTGCGCTGCGCGCACCGCCGTCGCACGTTTGCACATCATTGGAGGAACCCCTCATGAAGCGCACACTCACCCTCGCGGTCATCGCCATCTTTGCTGCGAGCGCCGCCCTTGCTGCGGAGCCGCGCGTGCTGCTCATGGGCGGCGGGCATACCGCGTCCGCGCTTGAGGCGCTGGGCATCCCCTTCGACCAGGCCGAGTGGCGTGACTACAAGTCCGGCGACGTAAACGTCTTCGACTACACGGTCATCGTCAGCGCTATGGACACCGACCGCCGCCTCATCGCCGATGCGCCGGAAAAGCTTCTGCGCTTCATCGAGAGCGGCGGAGTGCTGCTGGGGATGCGCAACAATGAGGGCGACGCGTGGCTGCCGTCGTCCGCGGCGAATGATCGCGCCTACCAGTTCGGCGAGATACTCACGCCCGAGCACCCGATCTTCCACGAGCCGAATGAGCTCACGCGCGAGATGATGGTGAACGTGCATGGCGGCAGCATCTACCGCGCCTGGTATGACCTCGGCGAGGGCTGGCTGCCGCTGGTGAGCACCGGGAAGCAGCAGGGCTGGGATGATGGCCCCGCCGCCAGCGATGGCCCGCACTACGGCCTCATCGAGCTTGAGCATGGCGCGGGGCGGATCATCCTGACGCAGATGATCCCCGAGTATCACTGGTTCCAGGATGGCGCCGGGCCTGAGGGCGCCGGCGCGCAGATGTTGGAGAACCTCGTCGCCTACGCGCTCTCACACTCCCCCGACTGGCCGGAAGGAGCGAGCGCCGTGCCTGAGTGCTACCGTCGCAGCGTCTCCGACCTGCTGCCCGAGCCGACCGCGGGCGGCGCCTGGCCGCTGGACCGTGAAGGCTGGAGCTTTGAGTCGCGCGGGCAGTTCACCGGCAAGTCCGACCGGCGCGCGGTCTTCACGATCTCCCACCCGCACGAGGCCTCCGAGGCGGGCGCGTTCGGGCGCGTCAGCCGAACGGTCGCCGTCCCCGCCGAGGGCGGCTGCTACCTGCGCTTCTACGTCTCCGACGATTACTGCGGCGGGCTGGACCTCGAGATGGAGGGCGATCGCCGCGTCGGGTCGTTTGAGAACCGCAAGACCGACATGCGCTTTTGCGAGGTGCTCGTGGATGGCGAGCAGGTCTGGGAGCTGGATGTGCTTGGGATGAACCCGCGGCCGGCCGACCGCCGGTTCTATGTCGTTGACATCTCCCGCGCGGTCCGTGGTAAGGACGAGGTCGAGGTCTCCCTGCAGGTGCGCGACCGGCAGGCGACGGACCAGCCCTTCCTGACCGAAGTCTTCTGGGCGGGCGTGGAGGTATTCCCCGGCATCCAGCGCGTAGCCGGGCGGCAGATGGCCGCGGATGGATTCGCGGAAGTCGATGGCGCGATGGAGATTGCTGCCGACCAGGGCTCGCTCAGCCGCCCCTTCACCGGCGAGGGCGGCTCGTACTATGCCGCCATCAGTCTGCGCGACGATCACAGCGGGCAGTCGCGGCTGCGGCTGTCGGTGGGCGGCAGGCAGGTCGGCGAGGTTCGCATGACCGCCGACGACTACGGTGACTGGAGCGCGGTCCTCGGGCCTGTGCAGATCAATGGCGGCGATGAGATCCGCCTCGATGCGACGCGTGATGGGATGGAGGCGGTACGGATCGCGGAGATCGCGCTGGTGCCGCGGGAGCTGGTCGAACGGCAGCCGGTGCGCGAACAGGTCGCGATCGCGCCGCCGTGCTACCAGCCGGGTGACGAGCCCGCTCGCGATGCGTTCGCCGTGGCGGTCACCGATCACGCGGGTGTGATGCGCTCGGGTGAGATCGCCACGCAGGGCCTGCCGTTCGCCTACGGGACGCTGACATCCACGCAGAACCTGCGCGTGCTCGACCCGCAGGACAACGAAGTCCCGGTGCAGGCGCGCGCGCTCAACTACTGGCCGGACGGCTCGGTCATGTTCGCGCTGGTGAGCTTTCCGGCGTCCGTTGGGGCCGGCGCAGGCGCGCAGTATACCGTCGAGTTCGGCTCGCAGGTGCGCCCGTCGGCGACGCATCCGGCGGCAGTCACAGTGGTTCCTCGCGAGGGACAGATTGAGATCGGCACGGGCGCCCTCGATGTGACGCTCAGCACCACGCGCGGGACGCTGGTGGAGAGCGCGCTGCTGGATGGCACACAGATGATCGGCGACGAACCGTGGGCAGCGCTGGTCACCGGCGAGGATGGCACGGAGTACTCCTCGGCGCTCGGCGAGGTGACGGAGACGAAGATCATCGAGGTCGGGCCGCTGCGGGCGGTGATCCGGCGCATCGGGAGACATACCGCCGAGGACGGCTCGACGCTGCTGGAGTTCGACATGATCCAGGAGTTCTACGCGAACTCGCCGATGACGCGCCTGAGCTACGTCTTCACGCACAAGGAGGACTCGGAGACGCAGAAGCTCCGGCAGGTGCGGCTGAACATGCCCTGCCCGTGGGCGGGCGATGGAGCGCAGGCGTTCGTCTGGGGCGAGGAGGCCCCTGTCTCAGGCAGTTCGGCGGCCTGCCGGCAGCTTGAGCTTGATGAGGCGACAGTGACGGCCGATGGCGCCGACTCCGGGGCTGCCCGCACACTGGGCTTTGCGCGGCTCAGCGATGGCCCGGCGCTGTCGGTCGCCACGCGCTGGTGGTGGGAGAAGTGGCCGAAGGCGGTCGAGGTGGGCGATGGCCGCATCGCACTCGACCTGATCCCGATGGACAGTCACACGCAGTTCAGCGACGGATCGTTCGTGCTCTACCAGGGTGAGGCAATCACGCATGAGGTGATGATCGGCTTTGGCCCCGATGGCGGCGACGCGTCATCTGCCGGCGGCTTCGAGGCCTTTCGCGACAGGCTGATGGCCGCCCCCGATCCGCAGTACGCGACGTGCACTCTCGCGCTGGGTGAGATTCCCGCTCGCGACGAGGTGCGCTTCCCCGCTTACGAGGCCGGGATGGAGCGGATGTATAGCGGCTACATGAGCAAGCGCGAGGCACGCAAAGAGTACGGGATGGAGAACTTCGGCGATGACACATTTGAGTGGGGCTACGGGCCAAGCTACACCTTCTGGAGCAATCAGGAGTATGACCACCACCACGGCTTTTTGATCGAGTGGTTCCGCTCGGGCGACCGGCGGTTCTTTGAGATCGGGGAGCAGGCGGCGCGGCACTACGAGGCGGTTGACTGCTACCACTGGGCGCCGGGGCGGGAGTACCTGATCGGCGCGCCGCACCATCATAACAGCAAGCACATAGTGGACGAGGGCTGGTTCCCCGACCACTGCGTCATGGGCGCGAGCAATGGCCACTCGTGGGTGGAGGGCGTACTTGACTACTGGTTGCTGACGGGTGACGTGCGCGCGGAGGAGACTGCTCGCGCGATGGGCGAGTGGTATATCTGGACGGTGGCGAACGATCGCTACGGAGCAGGCGGACAGGAGCGCGGGCCGGGATGGACGCTGATCGCGCTCTCAAGTCTCTACCGGCTCACCGGCGATGAGCGCTTCAAAGATGCGGGTAATACCATCCTCGACTGGTTCGGGACGATTCAGGACCCGGTGCGCGGAGTGGTGAGCGTACCGATCTCCGAGCAGCCATCCTACGAGGGCGGGACGGCGTTCATGCACGGGATCGTCGGGCGTGGCCTCGGGCGCTTCTACGAGGCGACCGGCGAAGAGCGTGCGATGCGCATGTGCCTCGGCATCGGCGAGTGGCTGACCACTGAGCCGATGGGCCCACCGGCGCGCTTCTGGTACAAGCAGGCGCCAAGCTGCAAGACGAGCTACGGCGCGACCGACCAGTGCGTCGGCGGCCTTAGCTATCCCTACCGCTACACCGGCGACGAGTGGTTCGGCTGGCTGACAGAGGAACTGATGGGGATGACGCGGCCGGGTTCGCGCTCCTGCGCGTGGGCCTACTCGTCGCTCGCTCATCTGCGCCCGCGGATCACGCCGCTGGAGGTGAAGCTGCCCGAGGGCACGGTGGTCTGCGGCGTAGACGAACCGTGGAGCGGCCAGGTGCGGCTGCGCAATACCACGAGTGAGCCGGTGGAGGCGATGCTGCGGGGCTCGGCAGAGGGTCTGCGGATTGTCTGCGAACCTGCGACACTGACGATCCCGCCGGGCGAGACTGTGACCGCGACGCTCAGCGCCTGCCCCGAGGGACAGATGGCGCCATGCGCGGCGGATTCGCTGCTGGAGATCGCCTGCGGGGAGCAGACGCAGGCGCGCCGGTTCGTCGTGCATGTAGTCCCGAGGCTGGTGCGCGAGGAGGCGGCGGCAGATGCCGCTACGCTGGAGGCGCCGTTCGCGCTCGGTGACGCGGATGGCATGAGCTTCATCCACGTGCCGCGCGAGGTGCGCTTCAACACCGACCCGTGGGCGGCAACCGATGACGCGGGCGCGGCGATGTGGACGCTCACGGTGCCTGAGGCGGGCGAGTACACGCTGCTGGCGCACTGCTGGTGGCTCGACGACAAGGGCAACTCGTTCTACGGGCAGATTAACGACCGCGAATCGGTGATGCTGGGCAACGACCCGCGCATGGGCGTCTGGCAGTGGATACGGGGACCGAGTGTGACGCTGGCGGCGGGCGAGCACACGGTGCGCATCCTTGCCCGCGAGGACGGCGCGCGCGTTGCTGCCATCGCGCTGACGAACACGGTGATCGGAGAGTGACCGGCGGCGGGCGAGATCGCCGGCACCCCCACCGGCCGCTGGTTCCTGAGCAGATTGCTGATTTCCTCGGCGACCGCGCGATCGTCTCAAGCGATCTGCTTCCCGGCGGGAAGAGCAACAGCAACTACCGCCTGCTACTGTCCGACGGAAGCGACTGCGTGCTTCGGCTGCTCAGTGCTCGCAACGCTTCCCGTGAGGCCCATCTGATCGAGATGGCCGGCGAGCTTGTGCCGGTGCCGAAGGTGCTTTCCGCCGACAGCGACTGGATCGCGTTGGAGTTCATCCCGGGGCGTCCCCTGCAGTGCAATCCCCACGAGTTGCTCCAGGCGGGCGAGGTCATTGCCCGGCTGCAGACGCGCCGCTTCGATTGCGCTGGATGGATCGAGGCCGATGGATCGGTGACGGCGTTCGACTTCCCCGAGGGCGACTTCACCGCCACGATGCTGGGCCGCGACGATGTTCGAGCGTGGCTGGGCGAAGAACTGGCCGACGCCACCGCCCGAATGATTGAGCAGACGCTGCACCTGCGCGACGGACTGAGCGACCCGCGGCTGGTACATGGCGACTTCAACCCGCCGAACATCGTGGTTCGCGACGGGCGCATCGCGGCGGTGCTTGACTGGGAGTTCGCTCATGCAGGCACGCGCTGGATGGACGTGGGCAACCTCCTGCGCCATGCGCCGCGAGAGCTGTGGGAGCACGTGCGGCAGGGGCTTGAGCAGGGCGGAGCGACGCTGCCGGAAGACTGGCAGGCGCGGGCGGAGCTTGTGGACCTGTCAAGCGCGCTTGAGTTCCTCGCCTCCGGCCGATCCGACGACTTCAAGCGCCGGTGCGTCCGACGCCTTGAGGGGCTCGTGGAGCGTTACAGCACCCTCCGGTGGCGCGGGGATAACTGAGGCAGCCGGCCGGCAGGAGTGCATCGCCCCCTCGCGAAGGCTTCCTCGCAGGTATGCGAGGGAGGTTCGGGGATGGATATTGAGTGGCTGCAAACCCTCTACACGTCGCTGGTCATACTCGTTGCTTCGGCAGTCCATGGTATAGCGGGCTTCGGGCTCGCACAGGTCACCATGGGCGTGATGCCCCTCTTCCGGAGTCCGCAGTCCGCCTCCGTCATCTTCAGCATCGTCGCAGTCATCGCCAACTTCCGCGTCTGGTGGAGCGTCCGCGAGGACTTCAACTGGCGCGACTGGATCGTTCCCGTCATCGGCCTCGCAGCGGGCATGCCAATCGGCATCTACTTCTTTGAGCAGTGGGATGAGCAGACGCTGCGCATCGCCATCGGCATCGTGCTGCTGCTGGCGGTGGTTATCATCGCGACGATGAAGCAGAGCGACGCGGTGAAGAACTGGCTGGAGGGCAAGAACCTCAATCCGGGATGGCCGACGGCAGTGATCGCGGGGGCGCTCGCCGGACTCTTCGGCGGCGCGGTGGCGATCCCCGGGCCACCGATGATCCTCTACGGAACCTTCATGTTGGCCGCGGGTCTGTGGGAGAGTTCCCGCATGAAGGCGACCTTCACGGCGTTCTTCGGCACGCTGATGCCCTACCGCGTCGCCTCGGTGATCTACACCGGCGATGCCACCGCGTCACTTGCGGTTGAGGCGGCGGTCGCGATCCCGGCGCTGCTGATCGGTGCATGGGTCGGCATCAAGATCTACGAGCGCGTCCCGAGAGATACCTTCAACTGGATAGTGCTGGCGCTGCTGACAGTGAACGCTGGCGTGCTGCTCTTCACCAGCGGCGGCAGCGAGTGACGCACAACACGGCGAAAGAGAGGTGGCGGAGATGTCACAGACGGACCTGACGATCATGCAACTCAATGACAGCCACAGCTATCTCGACCAGCACCTGGAGCTGTTCTGGAGCGATGGCCGCGCGACATTCGCACCCGCCGGAGGGCTTCCGCGGATCAAGCGCATCGTGGATGAGGTGCGCAAAGAGACCGGCGGCAATATGCTGTTCTTCGACTGCGGCGACACGATCCACGGGACTCATGCCGCCGTGCAGAGCAAGGGTCGGGACGTGGTGCCGATCGTCAACGAGCTTGGGCTTGAGGCATGGACGGCGCACTGGGAGTTCGCATGGGGGCCGGAGCATCTGCAGGAGATCGCCGCCGAGATGAACCACCCGCTGCTCGCGATCAACTGCTATGACGACGAGACGGGCGAGCGCGTGTTCCAGCCATCGATGGTCATCGAGCGCGCGGGCCTGCGAATCGGCGTGATCGGCATCGCTGCGGTGATCGTAGACAAAACGATGCCGGACCACTTCTCTGAGGGCGTCCGCATGACCATCGGCGCGGAGGAGCTTGGGCCGGAGATACAGCGCCTGCGTGGCGAGGAGGCCTGCGACCTGATCGTGCTCGTCTCGCACCTGGGCTTCCCGCAGGAGGTGAAGCTCGCGCGGAAGGTTGATGGCATAGATGTGCTGCTCTCGGGGCACACCCACGACCGCCTCTATCGCCCGGTGGAGGTGGACGACACCATCGTCTTCCAGTCCGGCTGCCACGGCTCGTTCCTCGGGCGGCTGGACTGCACCATCGACAATGGGAAGATCGTTTCGTGGGAGCATGACCTGATCATCGTCGGCGGTGATATTGAGCCCGACTGGGAGCTTCAGGGGATGGTGCGCGAGATCACCGCGCCCGACGCCGACCACCTTGCGCAGGTCATCGGCGAGACGCGCACTCCGCTCTACCGGGCAAAGGCGCTCGAGTCGACGATGGACAACCTGTTGCTACGCTCGCTGCTCGATTGCACCGGCGCGCAACTCGCGTTTTCCAACGGCTGGCGCTACGGGGCGCCGGTACAGCCGGGGCCGATCACCCTCGGCGACCTGTGGAACATCATCCCGGTGAACCCGCCGGTCTCCACCTGCACACTTACGGGCGGTGAACTGCGCGAGATGCTCGAGGAGAACATCGAGCATACCTTCTCGCGCGACCCGTGGAATCAGATGGGCGGCTGGGTCAAGCGATCTTATGGCCTGAACTGCTACATGAAGGTGGAGAACGCCGCCGGGACGCGCATCGAGGAACTTTTCGTCGGCGATCGGCACGTGCGGGATGAGGACGAGTTCGATGTAGCGTTCGTCACCACGCAGGGTGTGCCGGAGCGCTACGGAGCAGATCGCGAGTCGCTCGATGTGGACGCGATTGAGGCGATGCGAAGGTACATCGAAGCGAACAGCCCGGTGGAGGCGCCGGAGGTGGGGACTTTCGTGGCTCTCTGATTGGCAGGGCGCTTAAAGAAGAGGCCCCCGGCCGGGGGATAGCCGGGGGCCTCATTACTTCTGGCCGGAACCGCTTCCTGTGCGCCTGTATCCCTCCGCCGCGCGGGACCACCGCTCCGCCGGCACTATCGCGTCGCTTCTTCCCGCTGACCCCTCCATCCCCGCCCCTCCGGCCGTGCTGTCTGGATAGACGAAGAAGAAGCCTGGTTCATTCGGAAAGCAGTTTTTTCGGCCGCTGTCTTACTCGCCTGCCAGCGCTGCCTTGGAGCGCGTGAACTGCAGCTCCACCTTCTCCGTCGGCATTCCGAGGATACCGCGGGCGATCTTCAGATCCTCCTCGGCCTCCTCCTCGCAGAGCATGCCGATGCAGACGACGTCTATGGGCTTGATGCTGTTGAAGGCGAAGCCGAGGCCGGTGTGCGGGTTGAGGCGGCCCGCCGCGAGTGGCTTGATGCAGATGACCGGCTTGGGGGTGCGGTGGATGATGCCGACCATCCAGTCGGTCTCCACGGCGCAGAGGAAACCGAGCGGATTGAGTGGCTGTATGTAGGTGGCGATGTCGTAGCCGGCGGCGTCGCCGACGACGATGGCCTCCGGGCGGTGTGTGGAGAGGCCGGGGATCATGCCGCGCTTGCGGATATGCTCGGCAACGCGCGGCCAGTCCTCGATCTCCTGGCGCGCGGTGCTGATGCGCGCGTCTACCCACGAGGTGTGCGGCAGGCAGAACTCCGCGCCGAGTTCGGCCGCCTGATCGATTCCGGCGATCAGTTCCTCAGTGGTCTTCCCGGCAGGGGTCAGGATCTGGATCAGATGGCGGCCGGTACGCTCCTCGTGGACGCGCACTGCCTCGCTCATCAGTTCGCTCATCGGGGAGACGAATGCGTTCATCCCGCCCGCGGAGCAGATCTCCAGCACGTTGGCGATCTTCTCCGCGTCCTGATAGCGCTTGATCCACGAACTTTTTGCGGCGCTCTGGTGCGAATAGCCGAGGAACCAGTTGGTGCCGATCACCAACCGGCCGATCTCGTGGCCCTCAATGTTGGTGGTGGGCAGCATGGGCGCAGTGGGCAGAATAGGAAGACTGGCATCCGACATCTGATCTGCCTCCGATTTTCGTGGTAGGATGGCATGGTCCACTCTTAAAGACGCCCCGCAATGGTGCGCAGTTCGGCTTTTCTCGGGGAATTCCTCCATGCATCGGTCACCCACGCCCTACGCGGCCTCCGGGGAAATACTGAGGGGCGTTACTGGATCGCCATCTCGGCCAGCGGCGCCCTGCCGTCGCGCAGCACCATTGCGATGGCGGACGCGTCTTCGAGGATCGCGATGTCGCTCAGCGGATCACCGCGCACGATCTGCAGATCCGCCCGCTTGCCAGCCTCCAGCGTTCCCGTCAGCGCCTCGATCCCCAGCGCCTCCGCGGCCACGCGCGTGCCCGCCTCAATCGCCTGCATCGGCGTCATTCCGCACGCAACAAGCTCCTGCAGCTCGAACTGCGCGTCGCCCGGCCCGCCGTCGGTGCCGACCGCAATCGGAATGCCAAGCTCGATCGCCCGCGCCACGCCCTCCCGGTGCGGCCGGTGTGCATCGCGCATCCGCTCGGAAATATGCGCCGGCAGGGTTGCGCGCGTGAACGATCGCTCGCTGGTGATGTAGAGCGTCGGCACAAGCCACAGCCCCGACGCGGACAGGTCGCGCAGGCCCTCATCATCGATGTATGACCCGTGCGTGATCATGTCCACCCCCGCGCGGATCGCCATCCCGATGCCCGGCTGGGTGTGCGCATGTGACGCAACTCGCCGGTGCCACGCGTGCGCCTCATCGGTGAGCGCGTCAAGCTCCTCCTGCGTGTAATTGCGCTGGTCCACGCGCTCGGTGGCCCACTGGAAGCCGCCGGAGGAGGCGGTCTTGATGAAGTCCGCGCCCGCCTGCACCATCTGCCGCACGCCGCGTCGCACCTCCCACGGCCCGTCGGCGTCCACGCCCGCCACACGATCATCCTCGCGGTGCAGGTGGCCGAAGGTGCAGCCGACCACACAGCCGACGTGGTAGCGCGCGCAGCCGCGAACCACGTCCTGCTCGATCGCCTCGCGCAGCTTCACCGCGCCGGGGCCGCCGGTGACGTCCGCGACGGTGGTGGTGCCGCGCCGGAGGCACTCCTGCAGCCGCCGGATCGGTCCGAAGCCCCAGCCGACGTGCATGTGCGCGTCAATCAGCCCCGGCAGAACCGTCGTCCCGCTGGCGTCAATGATCTGCGCGTCATTCGGCGCCGCTACTTCGTCGGATGGACCGACCGCCGCGATGCGCTCGCCCTCGATGATGAGCGTGGCGTCCTCAATCGGCGCGGCGCCTGTCCCGTCTATGATGCGGGCGTTGATGATGGCGCGGGTAATCATCCGCCTGCCTCCTGTACGCGTGCTGCGGCTCTACGCCCGGCGGCAATTCGCCTTTTCTGCGGTCACCAATGATCCAGCCGTTTCCTGCGTCGTTTCCTGTCGGCGGCGCAGCCGCCGTCCTGTCCGGCGCGCCAGCGCCGGAATCCTGTTAAAGAGGCCGTTGCCGTACACCCCGCAACCGCCATTCCCCGCCGATCAGCCGCGGCCTCTGCAGGTCCCGACGTCATCGCGTCGAAGGTTGCCGCGCAGAGAGGCTTCAGGATGTTGCGAGGTGACGTCGCGATGCACGAGGCCCTTCCGATCATCTTCGACACCGACATCGGCAGCGATATTGATGACGCCTACGCGCTGGCGATGATCCTCTCCAGCCATGAGCTTTCGCTGGAGGCCGTCACGGTGGTCAGCGGCGACATTCCCGCCCGCGCTCGGATCGCGGCGAAGATGCTGGCGCTGGCGGGGCGAGACGATGTGCCCCTCGCGCACGGTGTGCCGAACCCCAAGGACGTCAACCAGGCGCCATGGGCGGAGGGTTTCGCCTACGAGCCGGATCCGCGCTCGGCACCCGAGTTGATCGTGGAGATGGTCTCCGCGCGTCCGGGCGAGATCACGCTGGTGCCGGTGGGGCCGATGTCTAACATCGCGGCGGCGCTGGAGCTTCGCCCGGAGCTTGCCGATGAGGTGGCGGAGATCGTCATCATGGGTGGCGGCGTCTGGACGGGCTACCGCTCGCACCTGCACCCGGTGCCGGAGTATAACATCAAGGTGGACGTGCCCGCGGCTCAGGCGCTCTTTGAGTCCGGAGCGCCAATTCGCATGGCGGGGCTGGAGGCGACGGCGGCGCTGCAGTTCGACCGCTTCCTGCAGGAGCGGCTGGCGCAGGCGGGGGTGCCTCTGGCGCAGGCGATGACGGAGCTTCTGACCCACTGGCCGAGCCGCACGCCGACGCTCTACGACCCGATGGCTGTCGCGATGGTGATCGAGCCGGGGATCTGCGACTATGAACCGGCCTGCGTGGCGGTGGAGAAGGATGGGCTGACGGTGGAATGTGATGGGGAGCCGAACTGCCTGGTGGCGGTTCGCCCGCGCATCGCGCGCTTCTTCGAGCTACTCATGGCAAAGCTCACCGCCGGGGCGGTGTAGAGCCGCCGGGCGGCGTCAGACCCTCGCGTGGGGGCGTGCGCTTCGGCCAAAGCAGCAGCGCCAGCACGACCAGCATCCCCACCGCGAACATCGGCACCGCCATCACCCATGTCGCCGGGCGATAGCTGAAGACCACCTCATGCTGGCCGGCAGCCAGGGCCACCGCGCGGAAGGCGAAGTTCGCGCGCATAAGCTCCGCTGGCTCGCCATCAACCGTGACGCTCCAGCCGGGGTACCAGGCGTCCGCAAGCACGAGCACCGCCGGCTCCGGGCAGGTCGCGTGAAGCGTCAGGCGCTCCCCAAGGTCCTCCACGACCTCCACCTCGTCGGGCACGAAGTCTCCCGCCGGAAGCTCCAGAGCGCGGTCGAGCAGCACGTCCCGGTATGGGTCGAAGTCGCGCAGCTTGATTGCGCTGAATTGCGCATCCTGGTCGGGCACCTCGTAAGCCCGCGTCGCCAGCCACGCCCGCGGGTGCGGCTCCGCGTAGGTGTAGACGTTCACGATGCCCTCATGCGTCAGGAGCAGGTCCGGGTCATCAATGGTGCCGGGGGTGACGATCTGCTGCACCCCCGCGACGGCATGCACCCGCTTCATCCGCTCCGTGGGCGTCCCGAAGGCCTCCGTGGTTGAGGCCGAAACGTCAGCGATTCCGGTGAAGGCCTGCGCGCCGTAGTGGAAGTAGCTCTCCCACAGCTCCAGCGTCACCGGCGTCACCAGCCCCTGCTTGTAGCCCTCCGCATACTGCACACCCCAGATGGTGCCCAGCGCCGGGGTCAGCAACTCCCGCGCCGCGAGGATCTGCGCCTCGTGCTCACCGGGCGGCACGCTCCAGCCGGGCGCGACGACAGCGGGTGGCAGCGTCGTGATCCGCCACGGCCCAAGCTCGCTCACGACCTGCGGCTCAGAGGCGTAGAACCCCCGGGGGACCGTGCGATTGGTCACCTGCCACAGGTGCCACTGCGGCGCGATCACCGACAGCAGCACCACTCCGATCCCCCAGAGCGGCATACGATCGCCGCGCGCGAGGCGGGTGACCACCAGCGCGGAGATGATCGCAGCGGCGAGAAGCAGCAGCGGCTCGATGCTGGTGACGCAGTTGAAGACCGCATCGGCAGGCACCCGCACAGGAACGCGCTCACCCAGGCCGGGGGCAACAAGCCGGCCTGCCTCATCGGTGCCGAAGGTCAACCACAGCAGCGTGGTCGCGACTACTGTCAGGATCGTCATGATACCGATGACGCGCGCCGCCAGCAGCCGTCGGAATGCCGGCGCCGGGGGCAGCGTGTCGAGCGCCAGCGCTGAGAGCAACGACAGCGCAAAGATCGGCAGCACCATCCAGCGGCCGGTGGCACGGAAGCCTCCCCAGACAGGCAGATGAGACAGAGCGGCATGGATGGGATTGCCCTCAGCGGGCATCAGCAGAGCACCGAGGGCGAAGGTCGCGATGCAGAACCCCCACCCGCGCCTGCGAAAAGCCACGATAGCCCCGGCGATTCCAAGCAGCAGCGGCGTCGCGCCGGTGAAGGGCTGCGTCTCATGCCACTCCGGACCGCCACCGAGTGTGTTTTCATGCACCGTGCCGTGGATGTTGGGCAGAAGCACCCGGGGGAGGTCGCGCGCGCGGAAGGGATATGAGGCAGTGTACTCCGCCTCCCCCGCGCTCGACAGCCGCCCCTGTGCCGCAGCCAGTTCCATCGTAGGGAGAAGCTGAGGCGTCACCAGCAGGCCCGCGGTCACGAGCGCCAGCACAAGCGGGAGCAGTCGTGTCGCGCCATCGGACCGGCGCCAGTCGTGGCCGAAGACGGTCCACAGCAGTGCTACGGTGACCGCCATCGTGAAGAGCATCGGGTGCGAGCAGACGAATGCGAGAGCTATCTCGACGGCCAGCAGCGCCCACCAGCGCGGGGTGTTGCGCACAAGGGCCGTCTGAAGCACCGCCAGCATCAGCGGCAGGTGTGCCAGTGCGGTGATGTGGTCGAAGTGGACGAGGTGCGCGGCCTGGTAGCCGCTGAACGCGTAAGCGACGGCAGCGATCATCGCGCTCGGGCGGCGGGCGCCGAGATTGCGCGCCACCCAGTAACAGGCGGCGATCGCCACCGCGAGATGAAGCCAGTAGGAGGCATGCAGCGCGCTTATCCACGGGAGGATCGCGGCCAGCAGCAGCGTGGGAGGATAGAGGCCGGTCGTCTCGCCGCCTGCGATTGCCGGAAGGCCGCACCATTGCGCGGAATCCCAGAGGTAGAGACTGCCCTGCGCGAGACTGCGATCGAGGGCGTGGAAGATCGGGTAGACCATCGCGGAGGCGTCATCACGCGCGAGAGGGCGCCCCAGCAGCACGGTCTGGTGGATGTATCCCGCCGGGAGGGCGATGACGAGGAGGGCGATGATCAGGCGACGGATCTGCACCGGCGAACCTCCACGATGATCGTGTAGCGCGTGAGTGACTATTCGCCGCCCGGCCTGCCGTGCCCTCGGGGGTAGAACGCGACAGGGCCCCGGCTACGGGGCCCTGTCGCATCAAGTCCGCGCGCCGCTACAGACTGCCGGTGTAGCTGACGTTGACGGCAAGATCATCTACGTCCATCAGGCCCGCATCCACGGTGAAGCCGGGTGAGGGACTGAGGCGGACACCGAGGTTGACGTCGTCGTCAACGAACTCGCCCATGACGATCAGGTTCTCGCCGAGGCGGACGTCCGCACCGAAGAAGAAGTCCTGGATCTGCCCGGCGCCGAAGCCCGCGTGGAGATTGAGGAAGCGCACAGTCCGGCCGTCAACTTCGCCCACCACGTTGCCCTGTGCCCACGAGGCTACGAGGTAAACGGTGGTCTCGATGTCATCGCCGAGGTCGAAGATGCCGGCGGCAATCTGCGGGCGCTCGCCCTCATCCGACAGGGCGCGCTTGAGATGCAGGAAGGTCGCATTGCCTGCCGAGTCATCATCGCGCCACAGCATCAGACCCGCTTCGGTCTGTGACCCGATCCCGAAGGTGCCGTAATAGCCGAAGTCGTCCCAGTCCTGAAGCTCGCTGCTGGTCACGCCCACGGCGTACGTCTGAGCTGGCTGCACGTCGGCTGTAGGCAGGCGCAGCAGCCCGGTGTAGCCATTGAGAGACGGCTCTGCCATTACGCTCCCGGCCAGGAGCAGCAGTGCGACAACGGATACGGCGACTACGGTTGCAGTTCTCACATCGATCAGCCCCTTCTTTGGCGACAGTGACCCGTCCGTGCGGGACTCCTGTGTGTTACGCGAAGTCGTTTTTTCCCTCCACAGGCACAATTCCCTCCGCACCAACGATCTCCTGCTTCCCGCCGAACAAGAGTGTCCGTGTTCAATCGCAATACCTGCCACGGCCCTATTGCCCCTCGCGCTTTACCTTCTTGCCACATAGCGGTATACTTCATGTGCAGAACACCAGGGATCGTGATCTTCCCGATGCCGCCGAACCCCTTTCTTCAGCTATCAAGTCTACAGTTCTGACGCCGAATCATTAGTTGTCCGTAATCCGTTAACCAGGGAGAGCCAGGATAGAGCATGCAGACAATTGCTGTCATTCCCGCGCGGGGTGGGAGCAAGGGGATCCCACTCAAGAACATCCGCGAAGTGGCGGGAAAGCCCCTGATCGGATGGGTCATTGAGGCGTGCCTTCGCGCGAACAGCGTTGATCGCACCATCATCTCCACCGATCACGAGGGGATCGCACGTGTGGCACGGGATTTCGGCGCAGAGGTGCCATTCATGCGTCCGGAGGAACTCGCGGGGGACCTCGTTACTCTCGATCCGGTGATCTATCACGCTGTGTCCGCCACCGAGTTCGAATCGGGCAGACCCGTTGACGTAGTCCTTACCGTCCAGCCGACCTGTCCGCTGCTGCGGCCCGATACAATAGACCGCGCGGTCGCTACCCTCATCAGCGGTGGTTATGATTCGGTGATCATGCTCAAGGAGATCCGCCACCTCTACTGGCGGCGGATAGACGGCAGCTTCGAGCCGCTCTTTGAGAAACGGGCGAACCGGCAGGAGCTTGAGCCGCTATACCCGGAAACCGGCGCCGTCTTCGCCAGCAGGCGCTCGATCATGACGCCGGAGAACCGCCTCGGGACCAACATCGGCCATGTTATCGGCTCCGAGGAGGAGGCCATTGACATCGATACCGAGATCGACCTGAGGCTTGCTGAACTGGTGATCGAGAAGCTGCGCGAGGAGGGCCGACTTTGAGGAGATGCGACATACGCGGCAGACTGGTCGGCGATGGTGCTCCGGCGTACATCATCGCGGAAGCGGGCGTGAACCACGGCTGCGACATTGAGACCGCGCTGCGGATGGTTGATGAAGCGGCGGAGAGCGGGGCGGATGCGATCAAGTTCCAGACCTACCGCGCCGATACCCTGACGACCCGCTGGGCCCCGCGTTACTGGGACCATCCCGAGGAGTCCGGAACCCAGTACGCGATCTACAAGCACTCCGACGACTTCGTCCGTGAGGACTATGAACTGCTCTTCACTCACGCCCGCGAGGTGGGGATCGAGTGGCTCACGACGCCCTTCGACCTCGAGGCCGTGGAGTGGCTCGCGGAGATGGGGATGGCTGCCTGGAAGATCGCGTCGGCCGACCTAACCAACTGGCCGCTGATCCGGGCGGCAGCGCAGCTTGGCCAGCCGATCATTCTCTCCACCGGCGGGGCCACGATTGACGAGGTGCGCGCCGCCGTAGAGCAGGTGCTGAATACCGGCAATGAGCAGATCGTTCTGCTCCACTGCATCCTCGCCTACCCTACGCCGACCGATCAGATGCACCTGCGGCGCATACCGCGCCTCATCGAGGAGTTCCCCGAGCTTATCATCGGCCTCTCCTGCCACAATGTTCCAGATGCCTGCGTTACCGTTCCTACGGCCGCGGTCGCACTTGGCGCGAAGGTGGTAGAGAAGCATTTCACCCTCGATACGACGCTGCCGGGAGACGATCATTACCTGGCGGTTGACCCGCCGATGCTGCGACTGATGGTTGACAATATCCGTACCGTCGAGGCAGCGCTTGGCAGCTCCGACACCGTTGTCTTGCCCTGCGAGGAGCCGGCGCGTAAGTTCGCCCGCAGGAGTATCGTTGCCGCCGTGGACATCCCTGCCGGAACGGTGCTGGCACCCGAGCATCTGATCATGAAGCGCCCGGGAACGGGCGTGTCGCCGACCGAGTGCGACCGGATGCTCGGCCGCACTACCTCAAGGGCCGTCGAAGAGGATCAGCTTGTGACATGGGAGGATATCGAGGGCGGCCGTTCGGCAGAGTGAGCCCCCCTCGTGGCCATGGGTAACGTCCGCGAGATCGAGTCGCTCAACCAGCGTGGCGGTCGGATGCTCAGCGTGGTGGACCTCATCGAGGACGGTACGCTGGATGTGCCGACCGCCGCTGTGCTGCTGAGCCTCACGGCCGCAGGCGCCTCGTTTCTCACAGCGGCCGGGCCCGGTGGCGTCGGGAAAAGCACACTCCTCGCGGTGCTGCTGAGCTTCCTGCCGCCGGATGAGCGCATAGTCACCGTGACCGACCCCGCGCATGCCGGCGATTCCGGGGAAGCCACCTGCTGGCTCTGCCATGAGATCGGCGCGGGACACTGGTACGGTTACCTCTGGGGGCGCCGCGCCGCCGACTTCTTCGCGCTCAACAATAGTGGACGGATCGCGGCCACCCTTCATGCCGACACGGCCGAGGAGGCGGTGGATCAACTGCTGGGGCCGGGCGTCGGCGCTTCCGAGACAGACATCGCCGCAATCGATGTGCTTCTTACGATGGTGCGCACCGGTGGCAAGCGCCGCGTCTCAACCGTCTACATATCGTCCGGAGCCGAGATTCCGCGGTTCGAGCCGATGGTGACGTGGGATCCTCATGGGGATCGTTTCGAGGTGCTCTCCGCAAAGCAGGTCGCCCGTGTGCAGCAGTGCGCTGAGAGGTCGTCCATCACAATCGAGCGCGCAACCGAGTTCATCAAGAACCTTATCTCCGATCACACGCGCTACCTCGAAGACGTGGTTCAGGCGGTCGCTGACCTCTACTGCGCCTCGCGCGGTAGTGCGCCCGCAGACCTCCGAAAGTGACGCCGCCGCCGGAACCAGACCCGGCGGCGGCTTTTTGCCTCTGTGACGTCTGTGTGTCGGTTGGCTTAGAAGACCTTCGGTTCCTTCTCCACCTCGGGCTCATCTTCGACGGCCGCCGCCGAGCGCAACTGAGCCGGGGTCCCGATGGAGTAGGAGTACTGCCCGTAGTCGCCGGCTCCATAGCTGTTGAAGAAGATGGTGTACCTGGAGCCGCGATCGGCGCGGAACACGGCTACAGCATTGTAGACGCTCCCGGCGTCATCATCCACGGCGATGACGTTGTCCACCGTGGGACGGTCAACCGAACCGCGCGAGATAATCAGGTAGGGGTCGTACAGGGGGTCGCTCCCCGCGGAGGCCATGACGACGACCAGATCGCCACTGACCGGCGAGGTGATAACGCGCCTGTCGTAGCGCGAACCGTCGTCTAGCTGCGGGTCGGAAGTCGAAATGGTGCCCGTGCCATACTGCGGCAGATCGGTGTATCCGCTACCCCCTCCATCGCACCCGAACATTGAAAGCAACGCAACCGCCACGACAGAAATCATGACATATCGCATACTCGGCACTCTCCTCCTGGTGCTGGTCTCTTTGAACGGAACTCGAAGTGATGATGGCCCACGTGCAGATTCCGCCACAAAGGTCTGCCCACCGGTCCCGTAGAACCTTTGCGTCCGGCCGCGAATTCGTTACAGATCGAACGCGAGGAGCGTCATGAGCAATCAGACGGGCCGCTTTAGCCTGACCGGCACGGATGAGCTTGTCATATCAGGACCGGACGGCATCGAGCTACATCTGACGCCGTGGCTCGAATCAGCCGGTGTGGACGGCGATCGCTACCCCGCGGAGTTCTTCGATAGACTCCTCGCCGCGCAGGAGGATATCCTCGGGCGGGGCATCATCGAAGCCACGGATGGCGCACCCGATTATGGCACCGTCGCGGCGGCAATTCCGCGCGTGGTGGATGTCACCTTCGTCGGCGATCCCGGTGGGCAGGCGACTGGTCCTGCGGAGGTAGATGATTGATG
>LSQX01356184.1_pt1 | contig 32898 bp, 22 predicted proteins | sample 654561 | NCBI WGS metagenome assembly LSQX01 (sample SAMN04489861, study PRJNA283612) | anaerobic digester metagenome | isolation source: 4 biogas reactors fed with cattle manure at either 37C or 55C with and... | place: Denmark: Kongens Lyngby | collected 2014 | reverse complement strand
TTTCAGCGGCATTGACCATTGTGACTTAATAATGCAAAATACCGCTACAAGCGTCTGATTGACATTGCGAGAAGAGTCAAGACCACCTCGTTGACAAAAACAACCATTAAAATAAGTATCGGCATATTTCCACTATGAATATACTAACAAACGAATTTAAATATACAGAATATAAAACTTCTGAAATTCCTGAAAAATACACTGAAATAATCGAAGAAGCAAAATCACAGACAAAAAACGCGTATGCTGAATATTCCAATTTCAGAGTTGGTGCAGCCGTACTGCTTAAAAACGGGATAATCATTGGCGGTAACAACCAGGAAAACGCGGCATTTCCTTCTGGGCTATGTGCCGAGCGGACCGCTGTTTTTTATGCGAACTCACAATATCCCGATGTACCTGTAAAGACCATTGCCATTGCCGCATTCACAAATGGTGATTTCTTGAAAGACCCTATCTCGCCTTGCGGCGGCTGCCGGCAAGTGCTGTTAGAAACTGAAAACAGATTCGGAAAAGACATAGAATTTATAATGTACGGGACGGAGAAAACCTACATTCTCAGTAATGTAAGGTCTTTACTCCCGTTTAGTTTTGGGAAAGAGAATTTGGAAAAATAATAACCAGTGTGAAGCTTGTATAGATTACAGGCTCCATCCGATTAAACTATTTATGCGGATGAAAAAAGAAAAAATAACCCTCGAGTATCCTTTGAATTATGCTGCAGAGCATATATTATGGATTATGATTGGAAGTCCACTCGGACTTTCTGAATGGTTTTCTGACGGAGTGACAGTTGAAGACGACCTGTACACTTTTACATGGGACGAACATGATCAAAGCGCATATCTTCTTGAAACCATAGAAGGAAAAAGTATCCGTTTCCAGTGGGAAGAAGATAAAGGTACTGACGCCTATTTCGAAATGAAAATAGTTACGCAGCCGTTAACAGGTCACGTAGGTTTATTGGTAACTGAATTTGCTGAGCCCGAAGATGTTGATGATCTGACATTGCTTTGGAATAAGCATATGGAAGATTTAAGGAGAAAAGTAGGAGTTTGACCCCTGCCCGGTGCTTGAAAATCATAACCGAGGCAACTTAATTGCCTGTCGGACACTTTCCTGCTTTTGACTGTGCCGGCATTGTGAGAAAATGATAAGATTTTCAGTTGGAGGAATTACAAATCCCGCCGGCCGGTACAATTTCTGGTTTCATACACTCAATCCAAAAATCAAAAATCCATTTACTTTTCCCAATTGACCTTCTTTGTCATCACATCGCGGGAGCTTGTCCCGATCATAATTTCAAATTCTCCCGGTTCCCAATCGTACACTAAATCACTATTGTAAAACTTCAACATTTCCGGTGTAATCTCAAATGTAACGGTTTTCGATTCTCCTTTTTTCAGCATGATTTTTTGAAAACCTTTCAACTCCTTCACCGGACGCACAACCGACGCCACCAAATCACGGATATACAACTGAACCACTTCTTCTCCGTCGTAATTCCCTGTATTTTCCACTTTCACCGATGCCGTTAGTTTTTCATCGGCATGCAGGCGGTCTGCGCTTAACGAAAAATCACTGTACACGAAGGTTGTATAACTCAATCCGTATCCAAAAGGATATTTCGGATAAATGGAAAGATCAATGTAAGCCGATTTGTAAAGAACATTACTATCGTTCAGCGCTGGACGTCCCGTGCGGTAATGGTCGTAGTAAATGGGTACTTGCCCCACCGTACGCGGGAAAGTCATCGGAAGTTTTCCCGAAGGATTGTAATCTCCGAACAATACATCGGCAATGGAATTTCCGGCTTGCGTACCCAACCACCATGTGTACATCACAGTGGGGACATGATCCGAAATCCACTCAAACGTCAATGGACGCCCCGCATTGATCATCACTACCACCGGCTTGCCCGTAGCGACGATTTTCTTCACCAACTCCTCCTGCACACCCGGAATCCGGATGTCGCTGCGACTTTTGGCTTCACCGCTCATGTCGTATTCTTCGCCGATGCTCATAATCACGATATCCGCTTTTTCAGCTACGGCAACAGCTTCATCAAAACCACTTGTGTCGTCGTCATTTATATTGCACCCTTTTGCATAGAGCAGTTTTGAACCGGCGCTAATTTTTTGTTTAATGCCGTCCCATTGAGAGACAATTCTCGACTCATCATCCTCCCACTCTACGCTCCAGAATCCCAAGTTGCTTTTCACAGCTTTCACAAGGGGACCAATCAGCGCTATTGTTTTCGTATTTTTATCCAACGGCAGCAAATTATTTTCGTTTTTCAGCAACACAATGCTTTTCCTTCCCATATCCCTTGCCGTTTCTAAATACTCCCGGTTATCCCAATTCGCTTTTTCTCTATCTACATCACAAAATTTGAAAGGGTCATCAAACAGACCGAGTTCGAATTTCTTCTGCAAAATTCTACTTACAGCATCATCAACTACGCTTTCCGGCACTTTTCCTTCTTTTACCAACTGCACAAGATTGTTTTTGTAGGCACGGCTCTCCATGTCCATATCGCTCCCCGCCATGACACAATGAAAAGCCGCGTCTTTGGCGTTTTTAGAGTAACCATGCGCGATGGTTTCATTGATAGAGCCCCAATCGCTGACCACAAATCCTGGATAATTCCACTTGCCTTTGAGTATATCGCGTTGAAGATACCGGCTTGCTGTTGCCGGAACGCCGTTTAGGTCGTTGAATGAATTCATAACAGTTGCCGCGCCCGCATCAATGGCGGCTTTGAAAGGTGGCAGGTAGGTTTCCCAAAGCTGTCTGCGGCTCATATCGACCGAATTGTAGTCCCGCCCGCCGACAGCGGCTCCGTAAGCCGCGAAATGCTTTGCACACGCCATGATTGCATCCGTATTGCCAAGCCCTTTTCCCTGAAAACCTCTTACGCGCGCCGCACCTATTTGCGAACCGAGATAAACGTCTTCGCCGGAGCCTTCCATCACCCGTCCCCAACGTGGATCGCGGGTAATATCGACCATAGGAGCAAATGTCCAGTGTACACCGCCTGACGCGGCTTCAATGGCGGCGATTCTTTCCGATTTTTCAATCATATCCAAATCCCAACTCGCTGCCTGAGCTAACGGAATAGGAAAAATAGTGCGGTAACCGTGAATTACATCCAACCCGAAAAGCAACGGAATTTTCAACCTGCTCTGCAAGGCTATCTCCTGCAATTCCCGCGTGTGTTTCACGCCTCTGACATTGAGCATGCTCCCAACTTGGCCGTTTCGGATTTGGTTTTGCTTGTCGCCGTCCTGCGTGATGGGTCCGGTAACAATCCAATCGCTCGTGTACTGATTCATCTGTCCGACTTTCTCTTCCAAAGTCATCTGCGACAAAAGGTCTTTTACTTTGAGATGTATGCTTTTTTCCTGTGCCGACGCAACTGCAAGAAGACAGACACTTAAAAGCGTGACAATGATTAATTTATACTTATTCATTTTCGGATGGTTTTATTTTTTTCGTTTGAAATGGTAATAAAATGCTCCAAAAAACCGGCTATATAGGCCCCTTGCAACTCTCTGTATTTTTCAGCATAATGTACATGGTCTTGATAAGCCTCCAAAGGGAATTTTTCGGAAAACGCGTACAAATCGATTACCGAAACACCGTTTTCTCGACACAAACTGTCTGCAATGGCATTGTACCGTAGTGCATCTTGGTTGTAACGGTAAAAACCGATTCGCTTGCTGTTGTGAATGGAGTCGTTTACGGGCGTTGACTGTATCCAAATCATCTGTCTTCCGGCTTGCAGGACTAACTTGATGATTTTTTCGATGTTATGCGTGTATTCTTCTTCCGGAATATCCTTTTCCCCCGTTTTCGGATTGGTTTTTATATCGTGAAGCCCACAGTTAATCAGGAAAATATCGGGTTTCAACGTATCGTTATGCAGAAATTCGGTAAGATACTCCACTACCATGCGGGAATTTCCGCCGTTGGCGCCCACCGGATTATCCAAATTTTTCATCGCTTCACCTTGGTCTCTTTTTCGGTCGTAATCGAATTTTCCGGCAGTATATTTTTTCAGGTAGGGACCGTATTGAATGGAAATGCTGTCGCCAATCACAAAGATTGCCGGCTTTTTCGGACAGTGAAATGACGAAAAAGCAATCATCAGCAAAACGAGAATAGCAATGTTTCTATTTGTTTTCATGGATAAAAGTATTTATAATTTTCGCCGCTTTTGCTGCGCCGTATTCATTTAAATGTACGCCGTCTTTATGCATCTGCGGATACTCGGCAAGAATGGAGTCGTGCAAATTAAGAAAAGGGACATCTCGGCGTTGCGCCGTTTCAGCCATTTGCGGGATTAAGCGAGAAAGCCGCTCTTCACCCCCGTGGTATTTTTCGGAGAGCAACGAATCGGGCGCAAAAGGCGTGGGCGCGATCAGATAGACACGCGGTTTTTTCTTGAAAGGATACGCGTCGATTATTGAAAGAATGGTATCTAAATTGTTTATCACAACATCCTGATTATCTTTGAAAACGGTCTTGCAATCGTTTGTGCCGAGCCATATCAAAATTTTATCGACTCTCTCTAACGAATCTTTTCCCCTTTCCAAATAGCTCGCGATATTTTTCTTCGTGTTCAGCGTATCCTTGTCCAGATTATCGAAGCCGATGGTGTTGCCGGCAATGGAGAGATTAAGGAACAGGTCATATGCACGCAGTTTCATCAATTCGGTAACCCAGCCGTCTTTTGCGGCGCCGTTGGAGTCGCCGATGATAAGCAAGTGATTGTTTCCCGGTCGTTCAGTACACTGAATCGCTAAAATGATGATCAGAAATAAACCTATTTTTTTCATTATCCGTAATTATTTAGATTGATAAACTCTGACATAGTCGACCAGAAAATGGTGCGGAAACAGCGAATCATCAATCCCTTCTTTTCCTCCCCAGTTTCCTCCGATTGCTAAATTTATTAGCAAGTGAAAACGTTTATCAAAGGGCCATTCAGCAAAATCCGTATCTTTATTATTGTAAGTATAATAATGCACGTTATCCACGTAGAGACGAAACTCTTTTTCCGTCCATTCCAATGCATACACATGAAAATCGGTATAGCTTGTCGGCACGTAAATCGTTCCGCTTTTTTGCGTACCGAACATATGGTTATAGCTCTTTGTGTGGGCGGTTCCCACTATCGTATCGGGGTTGTAGCCCACATTCTCCATAATGTCTATTTCACCGCTGGCGGGCCATCCGCCGTACTCCCAATCGGTTGGCAGCATCCAGATAGCAGGCCAGGTACCCGTTCCGGTCGGCAGTTTGGCGCGGATTTCGAAACGACCGTAAAGCCAATCGCCTTTCTCCTTGGTAATGAGCCGTGCAGAAGTGTAGCGTTTTCCGCCCATACTGTCCATTTTTGCAGTGATGGTAAGCACACCATTCTGTACAAAAGCATTTGCCGAATCGTAGGCGGTATAATACTGCGCTTCGTTGTTTCCCCAGCCGGTTTCGTTTCCTTTGGTGTCGTAACTCCATTTTGTTGAATCGGGAAAACCGGTGTAGTCAAACTCATCGTTCCAAACCAACTGCCATTCGCCGGTGGGAGTAACAATGGTTTCATAGGATAACTGATTTGCCTTCCTATTAGCGCAAGCCATGAAAACAAGTATAGCAAAAAGCAGGATTGATGTTTTATTTATCATATTGAAATGAGGATTCATTGTTTTCCAATTTAACATTCGACACCCCCTACCCGATTCAATTTTTTTCCGCATAATGAATTATGAAAGAGAGTTTTTTCGATTTTTTTTCCGTGATATAACCGGAAGCATAGTGATTATTACTTTCCTTTGTAAATGAGAGCGAGTTTGAATTGGCTTCTATTTCTTTTATGCCGTAATTGCCATGAATCAAGATGCGCCACGTCCGTTTGGGACGCATGCCCTCATAATATCCTTCTAAGGGCGATATAGTCAGTTCCGCTCCGTTGTTTGTTTTGGAAAGATGCAGGGTAGTCATCGTAAATTTTCCGGAGAGATAATCGTTGCTGACACCGTCGTCTTCAATTAACGTAAAAGTGCTTTCTTTTCCGGGATAGATATGGATATCCAACGTGTCGTTTGTTCCCCTTTCGATGGACGATGCGTATTTCCTCATCGGGATGATGGCTCCTTTTCGCACAAAAAGCGGGATTTTTTCAATAGGCGCAGAAACCGTTGCTTTTTCACCGCCCGGATACCTAACATTATCCCAAAAGTCAATCCATTCACCGTCAGGGAAAAGGATTTCACGCGATGTTGCAAATTGTTCATACACGGGCGCTACCAAAAGCTCGTTCCCAAAATGATATTCAAAGGGAGTGTGTGCCGCCCGCATCATTTGTTCGCCTTTCAGCCGCACTTGGTGGGCATAGGAATAGATGTAAGGGAAAAGTTGCATACGCAAATGTGCATACCGGCGGAACAAGCTGTCCGATTGCGGGGAGTACTTATACGCCATGTTGCCGGTAGGATTTTCGGGTTGCGAAAAAACGCCGACAATGGGGATAAAAGTAGAAAATTGTACCCAACGGATGTATAATTCTTCATCCAATTGGTCGGTTTTTCCCATGTCGAAACCGCCCACATCGTTTGTCATAAAAGGAATTTCACTGCTTCTCTTTGCAGTGTCGGTAAACATAGCGATATTTTCTTTAAAAGCCACTCTCGGCACCCATGAATTAAAATCTTTGGTAGGCGTTTCGATGTTCCAATCGGAACGGGTATCGTCCGTCCATTTTCCGGGATAACGCTTGTACTCTTCGGTTTCCTGTCCTCCCGTATGCGAGAGGATAAAACCCCGTCCTTTAGTCTCCTTCCCTAATTCCTGCGTGATTTCGAACATCGTTTTGCAAACGCTTATGGCAGACGTGCGGTCTAATTTCAGGAAATCGGCGCCTTCATCAAAAAACGGCTTCATCTGCTGCTTGAAGTAAGCTACCGCTTCCGGATTTTTAAAATCAATATTCCCGCAGAGCGTTCCTTTTTTGCTTCCCGTTGTTTCAAACATGGCAGTGGTAGTACTGTAGTTGTGCCAGGAGTTAGTTTCTATGTATTTATTTTTAAAAAATCCTTTTTCATCAAAATCCTTGAAAGCCTCTTCGTTTCCGGTTTCAAAAATGCAATCCCACGTCCAGAAACCGCCTTTGATGTTTCGCTCCTCGAGATAGCTCCACATTTTTTCTCTGTCAGGATAAGCAACGGTATCGGCTACGAAATCGATGTATTTTGCGGGACCTGCTCCCTTGTTGTCGAAGCTCCAGAACCACGAATCAATCCAATAGGCATCGATAGGATAATCGTGCTTTATTATTTCATCGACACGCTCAATGGTCTGTGCCTGATTGGTATATCCGCCATAAAGCATCCCGAAAGCCCACGCGGGCGGCAAGACTACATTCGTATCTGCCACGGCGATATCGATTGAAACTATATTTCGGTTAGTTTTTTCCACGCAGGATACGCATAGAATAACCGATAAAATAAGAATAATACTTTGAATGGATGTTATTAGTTTTATCTTCATTATTTTTTGTTTTATAAAAAATTGCAAAGCTGTGAATGATGTCGAAACAGTTATCAGTCACTCTTCATATAAAGAGTATTTAGGGTCTAATTTTTCGCATTTCTATCTTGAACTTAGCTGATTATTGAGGCAAAAACCATTTGTCTTTCGATACGATTTCTTCACCATTCTTGAAAGAGTTACCGCCCTTTAACAGCGCATAACGTATTTTATCCTGCCAATATTTGCCTTCAAACGCCAGTTCTCGCATGCGTTCTTTGCGGATTAGCTCTGCAACTATTTCCGGTATTTCGGCTTCAGAAGCCACTATTGCAATTTCCGGAAGATTTTGACGGCCTCGCACACCTAACGATTGGGCATTGTAGATTTTCTCACCCGTAGGTGTATATTCCACATAAGCATTTCCTTTGTTAATAATATCCAATGCTTTGTCTGTTCTTCCCAACGAATTGAGTGCTTCGGCATAGAGCAGGTGAATATCGGCAGCACGATAAAAGATAATTGGAGCGTCATCGTCCAATGCCTGCTTCTGCATCGCGAATTTTCGAACTTGACGAGATGAAAAGTCAACCGATATTGCGGCTCGTTTATCAGATGCCTCCCAAATATTTGCATACTCGGAGTTGAAAAGCAACAGCGGATTGGTATTAAATAGGTCTTGCAGAGGGTGTTGTTGCTTGTAAGTTTTAGAATAATCAACTGCAAATATTGCTTCATCGGCATTTACAACCATATTTTTATAAATATCGCTCCATTTATCACCTCCATACAGATTTCCCACTTTAAATGTCTGCCTGCTGGTAGTTGTAGAGTCCAAGCTCATCAACGCACCTAAGTACGTCAACGTCTTTTCGTAATCTTCTACCGCATTTCCTTGTTTGATGGCGGCATTAAACATATGAAGTTCACCCAAGAATGCAAGCGTAGAATGCTCGCTGACACGCACCCTGCGCCAAGCGGCCGAATAGTTTCTAATAAAGCCGGCAGAGAAATTATTCAAATGTGCCGTTTCAATAGCAATAAGTTTCGGCACCAACTGCTCTAACGTTAACGTCTCGCCCGTAATCTGATCTTGCGAAGATGATACGTACGACTCGTAGTAGTTGACGCTTCCATACAGTTTCGCCAATTGGAAGTACGTCCACGAGCGAAGTCCGGTGGCTTCGGCCAAGTAATGGTTTTCCACTTCTTTGGTAAATGCCGGGTCGCTTGCCCCTACTTTCGGGACATTGGCAATAATATTATTGCACGTTTGTATGATTTTGTAGAACGGTTTTACCGATACATAAGCGTTCTCTTTTGAAGCATTGTTTTGACGCAGCGCCAACAGGTCAAGGTCTGCGCTGCCTGCCGGCGTCAACTCCAAGTAGTCGGCTCTGACTTCATTGAGCAAAACCAACTGCGGAGCAAGTTCTTGCATTTGCGCGTAAGCGCCGAGCATCAACGCGTTTACATCGTTCTCATTCTTAAAGCTGTCTTCTTCTTTTACAATCAAATTATTGTCCACATCCATGTTGCAGGAAGCAAATCCGATAAGGAGTAATGACAGCAAAACGGTTTTTATTTTATTTGTATAATTCATATCGTTATCAGTTTAGAGTCCGAGTTTGAAACCGGCAAAAACACTTTTTGAAAGGGGTGATTTTGCATAATCTACACCTTGAAAATAGCCTTGGCTACCGTACGAGAATTCGGGATCGTACCCTAAATATTTCGTAAGGGTAAGTAAGTTATTTCCTTCCACAAAAAGGTCAATACTTTGTATAATATTGTTTTTGTAGGGAATTCTGTAGGACAGATGCACATTGCTTAACCGCAGGAACGATGCGTCTTCGATAAAGCGCGATGAGAACGCGTAATTACGCGGCGCTCCAAGGGCGCTCGGCATATCGGTAGCGGTGTTATCCTCACGCCAACGGGCATTCACAGCTCGGGATTGATTGGATAAATCGGCCTGACTTTCGAGCAACATCCGTGTGAAATTAAAGGCTTTGTTACCGTATTTGTAGGTGAAATAGAGATTCAGACTAAATCCTTTGTAGGCAAAATCGGTAAAGAATCCGCCGAAGAATTTAGGCAGCGGGCTTCCGAGCGATACGTAATCATGCTCGTCGATAACTCCATCTTCTGCCACCTGCCGGTATTTCACATCGCCTTCCCGGAACGCCGATCCATCATTTTTATAGACCAATCCGCCCGATGGGAGTTCAGAAGCGGATGCATACACGCCTTGTGCTTCCAATCCGTAAAATTCGAAAGGCGACTGCCCTACTTTGCTGATAAGCTGTCCTTTATAAATGGAGCTGATTATCGGATTTCCGTCGGGTAAACTTTTGAGTTCCGCTTTATTGGCGGTAAATGTGGCGCCTGCATTCCATTTAAAATCGCTGTCCACAAGGCGCGCATACAAGCTCAATTCGATTCCGCTGTTTTGCAGTTCACCGCCGTTTTTCCAATACCCGTCGTAACCTATATCTGCGGGATAGGTATGCCACAGCAGCAGGTCTTTGGTCCGCGCAAGATAAAAGTCAATGGTAAGCGTGAGCCGTTCGCGCAGCAAAGAAACATCTAATCCGGCGTCCAAATGATGCGTGCTTTCCCATTTCAAATCTTTGTTGCCGATACCGCCTCTCACAAGCCCGGCTACATCTCTGTACATCTGCCCTTTGTAGTAGGACAGGCTGTTGGTGTTGCCGATTGCATCGTTGCCCAGCATGGATGATTTGATGCGCCATTTCATTTTATCTATTGCAGTGGCTGACTGCATAAATTCTTCGGCAGCCATATCCCACCCAACTTCTATGGCATTGAAAAACGCTACTTTGTGGTTGGCTCCGTACCTGGAGTTTCCATTCAGCGAGAGATTGGCCGATACGAAATATTTATCCAAATAAGCATAATTCACATCGGCATATCCGTTCATGTATTTCAGGTTGTCCTTGCCGGTGAGAATTTGTTTCATATAGATGGCAGAACTTGCCGCATCCCACGAGCCCGAGCCAAGTCCTTTGAAATAGTCGTTGGGCATGGCGTAGTCGGTACCGCGGTTGAGAATAAGCGTGGTGTTCTTGAAATTGATGCCGGCAAAAGCTGTGAGCTTGTGAATTCTGTTCAGGTTGTTGTAATTCACTCTGAAATCGGTGTAGAATCCCGAAAAGTTCTGCACGTTTCGTTGCGCTTTCCGGTCAAATTCTACGCCGTCCAATTTCACGATTCCGGCTGAAGGGATAAACAAATCCTGCCGCACTTTATTGTAATCCAATCCTACCATGATGCCGGAGCTGAAGTTTTTGTTAAACTCATACTCCAAATCCAACGAGCCGACAAAGTGGTTGCTGTTTGCCATGATATCGGTTTTCTCTATGATGGAGAGCGGATTGCTGAATCCGAGCGGGTCAACATCTTCGAGTAGATTCAGTTGTGTTGCGCTTCCGTCGTCATTTTCTTTCATCTGATAGGGTGAAAAAACGGGCGGTTTTATCAGCGCTGCAGTTATCGGGTTGATGCCCTTGTTTATCCCGAAAGGCTTCAACGAAGTGGATACCACAGAGTATCCGAGATTTGCCTTCATTTTCAGGTTTTCGAGAATTTGAAGGTCGCCGTTCAGGTGTGTGTTATAGCGGCTGCTGCTCGCGTTATTCACCACATTCTGTTGGTCTAAATAGCCGATGGATATGCTGTACTTCGCCATGGCATCGCCACCCTTCACGTTCAGGTGGTAGTTTTGCGATATGGCTTCGTTAAACACCACCGACTGCCAATCGGTATTGTTGTTGAAAACCGGATAGCCGGCTCGGTCGTTTATCCAATCGTAGTTCGCGGCAATATCGCCTGCATTCAATCCCGACAACACGAGTTGTTCTTTTGCGAAATTGACATACTCATCCGGATTGAACAGGGGGATTTGTTTCGGTTTCATCGTTACGCCGCCCAATGCCGTGAAATTGATATAGGTTTTTGCTTCACGCGGTCGTTGGGTTTCAATAAGAATTACACCGTTAGCCGCCTGCGAGCCGTATATGGCGCTTCCGTTTTTCAGCACGGTTACTTTTTCTATGTCTTTCACATCTAAAAAGTTCAGGTGATTTTCCACGTAGCCGTCAACCACCGATTTGAAATCGGGCATGTCAATGGGCATTCCGTCCAGCACAATCAGCGGCTGCGTACCGGCTTTCAGGGTTTTCAGTCCGCGTATCAGCATCATAGCCCCTTCGGCAGAGAGCGACGAACGCTGCGTTACGTCCAATCCGGCCACTTTTCCTTTCAGCGCCTCTTCGTAGCTGAAAGCCGTAGATGAGTTTTTCATGCCGTATTTCAACGTTTCCGAAACCACTTCCACTTGGCTGTTTATCAGATAGATGTCCAAGTATTCCAACCCTTTGTAAAGGTATTTGCCGTACGGTTTGTATCCCGGATAAGAAAGGTTCAACAACGCGTGTTCTCCGGTTACTTTGATGGTAAAGTTACCGAGACTATCGGCAGATGTCATGGTTCTACTTTCCCCTTCCACTCTGATGTTTACGTCAGGCAGCGCCTTAAGCGTCTGTGCATCAAACACCCTCCCTTTCAAGGTAGAAACCTGCTGGGCGGAAAGTACGCCTGCTGTCATAAACAGTAAGATTGTCAATATTTCTTTCAATTTCATATCTCTTGTGTGTTTATTTAATTAAATACCGGGATAAATTCAATGTAGTCGATGATAAGACCTCGCTGATCGGCTGTTGGCTCGACACCGTCGATAGGCGGAAATGTTCTGTCACGGAAGTCAATGTGGAACTTGGTCATTCGCTCATTTTTGTAAAACGCTACCGGACCTAATTCCAGCAGCCGCATTCCTTTGTTAATATCATCATTAAACAGGTCTCCGCTATCATCAAGGTATTCCGCATCTGCAATGGGGATTTTTTCATTTTCTAACACATCTTTTGCATAAGTCAAGAATTGACATTTTACAGACGTGTAAAATGCAACACAAAGCTTTATTTTATAATTGACTCCGTCTATAACATTGTATGATTTTACGCCATCAATCCCTCCTATATTAAGGATAAGATGGTATTTTTGATCCCTAAACCACGTAGCTCCGCCGTTTCCTCCAAATGCTTCCGGCACAACTACATTGGAGCGGGAACTTCTCCAGCCCATATTATAACTCGTCCAGCTTTCAGGCTCAACTCTAAACGTGAACACATCTTTCGGGAAAAGAGCGATATTGTTCGTATAGGCATACACACTTCCGTGTTGTACTTTTGCTATGGGAGTTACATCAAAATCTACATTAACTTTGACACCGTCAAAAGCTTTGAATTCCCCTTTCGGGTTGGTTTTTTCCTCACGGGTAAACGCACTACGCAAAAGCGTAGCTTTTACCACCCACATTCTAAACACACTATCATTTTGGAGTCCCTGTAACGCTTCACTCGACAAACCGGATATGATGTTATCAAATTGCTCATCTGAAAAGACAAACATAGTAAACTCCCGATTTCTTTCAAAGTAGGGATCCAACTCACCGCTTTCCAACAAATCCGAAACGTATGTGTAGCCTGTTTGTGCTTTTACCACTTCTGCTACATTCGGAAGCTTGGGGTCTACAACTGACGGCGCCGGTCGGTTATAGTGCTCGTCCCAATTATCGCAAGAGACGGCAAGCGCCATTACGAGCGCCAACAACGTTGTGCTGAATATTATTATCGTTTTTTTCATAGTCTATTCATTTATAGGTTCAAACTCCATTCCGTCTAACAGTCCCTGCCCGGGAATTACTGTCTGTATGCGTATTACATGCTCTTTGGTAGTGTCAAAGTACACATCCTTGACAAATGCACGCCAATAATTTCCGTTTTTTATATCATATTCGGTCGGATAATTGTTTCGCATATTGATCGGGTCGCCTACTTTTACATCGTCAAGATATACCTGAACAGCGCCCCTTGAAGGTCCCATTTTATAAAGAAGCCGCATCCGGTATTTTCCCGCGCTTATTTTCGGCGATATTAACTCTAAGCTCCAACGCCCGCCCGAGAAATAAAATATATCTTTGTTGTTGTAATATTTTTTATCGTTAGCGTCCTTAGACACAAAGTACTCGAAACTACCGCCGGTAACTACCACTTTCACCCTTTCAAACTCCCAATTTTGGATGTTTTGAATGGTTGCAACTCCGTATTCCGGCAAGTTAACCAACTCGGGCTGTTCGGTAAAGTCAAAATAAGTATATTCAGCCGGCGGAGTGATGGGAATAAGTTTGTCTCCCAACACATGATAAACGCCGTTTCTTGCCTGTCGGTTGCTCATTCCCGGATGAACGGGAACGTAGGTTTCTACTTCTGTATCTCCCGGAATTTTAATAAATCGTTTGTTTACCTTGTAGCGGTTTTCGATTTTTACGCTCAACATCTCTTTGCCGAGCGTCGGGTAGTTGCCTCCATCGAAAAAATTGAGAAACCGCATGCCTTGAATGGCGTGATAAGCCACAAAATCGGTTAATTTCGAACGTTCGTTATTGACAGCCGGCAGGTTCATGATATCGGTCAGGGAGTTGATACCTGCTTTTTGATACACGCTGTCCGGCACCACGAAAAACGTGAGTAATCCTTTTTCCTTGGCGTAGATGGCTTCAAAATCGGAATTTTCCCACATGGCTTTGAAAATGGAAAATTCGGATTCATTGAAAATTCGGGTTTTCACATCGTCGTTAATAGGCGGTAGCACCTTGTCTATTACATGCATATAGCCGTTTGTCATCACAAGATTCCGAGTTTTAATAAACGCATGGTTGTTCAGCAAGATTTTATTGCCTTCCTGAAGGTCTGCTACAATATAATCGCCAACAATTGTGCTTGTTCTCATACCGCCGTTGCCCATAATATCGGTGTTTACTACGCTTTTCAGTATATGATACTCTATCAGGCGTTTGGCGCTTTCATTATCAAATTCAGTGATATTAGCCGCCGATTTATAGGCTTGCAGGGCCTCGTTGTCAAACACAAAAACAGTGTATGCACCATAAGCTCCGAGCGCCCCGGAATACCCGCTTTTCTCCGCTAATTCCAAGAAGCCGGAATATTCGGGGTTTTCTTTCAGGTAAGTCAATATGGTTACCTGACTTTTATCATAAAAAGAGACATCTTCTATGCCTTTGGTGCAGGATATTCCATAAAAAATGAATACCCCGGCAAAAAGCGTCGCTATTAAATGAGTGATTGATATACGTTTCTTCATGGTATTTAGAATTTATAAAAAGGATTTTGTTCCAAATTTTCGTTCTCTTTCAATTCGTCGTTGTGGATAGGGAGATAGTAGCTGTTGATGTCTTTGAACTTTATTTCAAAGAAGGGGCGGTCTGACGCCGGCACCATAGACAGCAATATTTCCATAATCGCGTTTTGTCCTTCTACGCTTCTGCGTGCATAGCGCAACAAGTCAAACCAGCGTTTGCCTTCGAAAGCCAATTCGCGCGAGCGCTCCGTGAGTATTTCCGAGAGTGTGGCGCTCCAAGCTGCCGGCGCAGTTGAGCTTCTTTCTTTTACCGTTTTGATCAATTCAAATGCAACTGCGTCATTGTCAGCCAGCAACAGTCTTGCTTCAGCTTCAAGCAGCATCACATCCGGCAGGCGGTAAAATATCCAGTTATTGTCTCTTGCATCGCGCGTCCTGCGGTTTTCTTTGCCGTCCGATGAAAAACCTGTTCCCACATATTTCCACACTTCGTTCTCCCCGTTTTCCTGGGTAAAGTAGGTTCTTCCGTTGGCTCGTGTATCGTTTTGGTTCCCGCTGTAAAGTGCATCAATAGAGCTTGTCGCCATCAACTGGTAATCAATCTCTTTCGAGAATATGTTCAGCAGGTTGTTCGTCAAACCTTTGTTTCTGTCGAATTGTAATTCAAAAATACTTTCGGATGTATTTCCGGGATAGAAGTTTTTGAACCAGTCCTCTCCCTCCACAAGGCTGTAGTCTAATGAACGTACTTTTTCGCCGGCCGAAACTGCTTTTCTTAAATCATCATCGCCGTTTTCACCGGCTCCTTTTTTCACACCGGCTCTCCAAAGGTACAAGTCGCAGAGAAGCGCATTTAACGCTCCTTGGGTAGCGCGGCCTTTAGAGCTTGTGAGCGACTGAAAAGAAGTTGCGGCAAAAGGCTCGTACGCGACTAAATCATCGATGATTCGATTCAAGATATCTATTTCGGAAGATTTGGGGACATCGTAATCATCACCGTCTGAATCAGACGGATTTGTAATTAAAGGAACTTCCCTAAATGTACGAATCAGATAGAAATAGGATAAACTCCGCAAGAAATAAGCTTCAGCAAGCAGTTGTTTGCTTTTTTCTTCGGTAAAGCTCGGGTCGTTTTTCAGCGCTTCGGGTGTGAATTTTATCACGTTGTTGGCGTAGTTTATTACTTTGTAAAAATTACTCCAACGCGCTAATTCTGTTTCATCGTTAATGATATTATTCATTACGTTGTTGTAGGTCGAAGACGTTTTTTGTGTCGCGCTAACCATTTCGGCTCTTATCTCGCCCCAAGCCATACACAATGACACGCAACCGGTAAGCGAATTATATGCGCCGATAAGCGTAGCCGTTACATCGCCTTCTGTTTTCCAGTATTCCTTTTTTATCAGGTCATTTTCCGGTTCCAGATTCAACCAATCGGAACAACCCGTTAGAGAGAAAATGCCTACAAGAAACAAGCTGATTGATATTGTTTTGATTTTTCCGTTTTTCATGTGTTTAAAATTTATTTTTTATATTAATGACACATAGCTTGTCCCGATATATCGGGAGAACACGCCATTAATCATTTCCTTGCATGTTAAGGTTATTTTTATATGGCTGTTTCATAAGATTAAATTTATATCAGCTCTCATCCCCTTAAAACCTGTCTGTCCTCCAAAGGCAGATGGAGCATTGTGTTAGTATCATAAAATTGATATCATTGTACGGCATTAGAATGAGACATTTAGACCGAAAGTAAACATTTTGCCGGGCGGTGTTCTTGAGTTGTCCACGGCAAGGGCAAAAGGATTGCTTGTGTAGATAGAAATTTCGGGGTCTTGTCCCGTATACTTAGTCCAAGTGAACACGTTGTAGGCTGTTACATACAGTTTCACTGATTTCAAGTTGTATTTTTTCAGCAATTCTCTATCCAGTGAATACGCCAGCGAAATGTTTTTCAGACGTAGATAGGAAGCGTCTTCCACAAATCGGTCGGAACCGAGCCAGTTGTATCCTCTTCCGAGTAATGCCCGAGGGATGTCGGTATTATCTCCCTGCCTTCTCCAACGGCGCAGTGTGGCTGTATTCTGATTGTTGCGCGTGTACATGTTTTCAGTCTGCATGCGGGTGTTGTTTACTACATCAAAGTCGTATTTGAAGTGGAAGAATGCGTTTAGCATGAAGTTTTTCCAGCGTATATTGGGTCCAAATCCGCCGGTGAGCAATGGGTTGGAGTCTCCAAGATACACCAAGTCGCGCTCGTCAATCACCCCGTTGTGGTCAATGTCTTCATATATGGCGTCTCCGCCTACGAAAGACGATGCGCCGTTTTTTGAACGCATCACAAGCGGTTCGCCGGTGGCATAGTTATACACAATGTTTCCGTTGGCATCTTTTACAAGCGCATCCTGATCGGTAGCATACACACCTAAATACCGGTATCCGAAAATAGAGCCGATGGGCTTTCCTACGGCTATCCGACGAGCATACTCACCGTTATTGTAAGTGTATCGCTGGTCGTTGTATCCGGCAGGAATCTCCACAATGTAGTTTTTATTTTGAGCAAAGTTGAAATTGAAATTCACATCCCAATCTTTCTCTTTATAAAAATTAGTATTGAGATTCAGCTCCCATCCTTTGTTGTCAATGGTTCCCCAGTTTTGTGCCGTGAGGGTAGTGTAACCGGACGATGACGGAATACTCACGTTGACGAAGATAACGTCTTTCGTCCGTTTGTTGTACAAGTCGAATGATCCGGATAGTTTGTTGTTCAAGAATGCAAAATCAACTCCAAGGTTGGATTGGATTACTGTTTCCCATTTCAAATTATCAAGTTGTATATTCAGCGGAACGATGGAACCGATATCGTCGTACGTACCGGAAGCTCCGTATCTGCTGAAATGTCCGTAAGCCGTGTTCGGCGGAGTTCCGTTCTCTCCGTAACTGGCTTTTATTTTGAAGTCGTTCATCCAGGTCCAATTTTCTGTAAACGGTTCGGAAGAGAGCCTCCACGCGCCCGAAATGGCAGGAAACAACCCCCATCGCGAAGCGGTACCGAAACGGGAATCGCCGTCCAAACGAAGTCCGGCTGTAATAATGTACCGGTCGAACATAACGTAGTTTACATTCCCCAACAGCGATACGGTTCTGATTTTACTTTTCGCCGATGACAAGCTCAACAGCCTCATGGCGTCGGAGACTTGCGAAATAGTGTACACAGACGTATTGGTACCGCTTTGAGCCATCGATACGCTCGATTTGTCGTAGGTCGAAAAGTTCAGCAGCGATGTTATTCTGTGGTCTTCGTTGATTTTAGGAGTGAATATAAGTTTGTTGAATGTCTGAATGGTAGAACCTTCGCGGTCGCTTTCGGTCATCCGGTTCATGTTTCCGCTTTGCCAATCGGCTCCGGAGGCTGATTGCGGGAAAAATCGGCGGGCGTTGTTGTCCATAAAGTCGAACGCCGCATCCGACGACCAGTAAAGAATTTCGGGAATAAAGTAGTAGCGCAAAAAGAACTTGGCTATTACGCGGTTGGTTCTTTCTTTGTTCATCCCGTCTTTGGCTAATGCCACCGGATTATAGAAGTCATACCCGGTGCCTTGATAGCTCATTTCGGGTGCGAAGTATTTTCCGGTGCGATTTCCGTTAGCGTCCATTTCATAAATTCCCATGTTGGGCGCTTTTCGGTAAGCCATCTGGCGGATGTTGTCGCTGTAACTTCTGTCGGCATTCATGTTGGTATAGGAAATGTCGGCCGAGAAGCGGATTCTGTCCGAAAGGTCGTAGTCCATATTAAATCGGGTGGCAATCCGTTTCAGCCCCGTGTTGATGGTCGTACCGCGCTGATCAAGGAAGGAAACCGAAGTTCTGTACCGGGCTTTCTCGCCACCTCCTGTGAGCGAAAAGTTGTGTTCTTGGGAGAACGAACGCTGTGTCAGCGCGCCTATCCAATCTGTGTTTTGCGCGTAATTATGGTAATTGAACCATTCGGAGTCGTAAGCTATTTCTTTGGGAATGTTTACCACGCCCTGCGCATTGAACAATGCTTCGGTCTGCAACATGGCATACTCATACCCGCTCAGCATGGGTACAGACTTAGGCTCTCCTACAGTGGAGAGTTTTGTGTCGTAGCTGAATTGGGTTCTTCCTTTGGTACCGCGCTTAGTAGTTATTACGAGCACACCGTTTGCACCTTGCGCACCCCATACGGCAGCGGCGGCGGCATCTTTCAGTACTTCGATGCTTTCGATGTCAGCGGGCGAAATATCGAGCATGGCTCCGAAATCTTCCTGTGTAGCCGTAGCAAAATTTACCCGCGTGTCAATTTTGGTTTCATACGGAATACCATCTACCACTATCAGCGGCTCCGAGTTGGTACTCAGCGAGCTGGTACCGCGGATACGGATGCTTACCCCCGAGCCGGGGTCACCGGAAATGGATGTGATGTCCACACCGCTTATCCGTCCCTGAAGCATCTCTCCAACGGATGTTACGGGCACTTCGGCCAATTGAGCGGCATCAAGTTTTCCTACTGCCGTGGATAAATCACGCTCGGCAATGGGCATCATGCTATTGGTAGTTCGTGCCTGCGCAATTACTACCACCTCTTCCATCTGCCGCGTATCCGACTCAAGAAGCACTTCCAACGTTTTTTCTCCTTTGAGTTTAATATCCTTCGAAACATATCCTATGTAGGACACCCGCAATGAAGCGTTTGGAGACGACACCCTGAATTGGAATCGACCATCAGCATCACTGGACGTGCCGGCAATAAAACGGTTCTCTTTGTCAACCTCTGCTATGGTTGCACCAATCAATGGCTCTTGGTCTGCGGCGTCTTTTATCACCCCTTGTATGACGTACTGTGCATTCACACCTATATAGCATAGCAGGAAAAAACCAATGATATAATATCTAAAATGTATTAGTTTCATACGATTATATTCTATTTTTTACATTAAGGACGTATGGAACACGCCATTAACCATTTTCTTGGGTTTAAGCTTTATCTTAAATGGCTGTTTCATATGATAATAGTTATTTTATAAAGGTCATATGGAACGCGCATGTTGTAGCTTCACTCTTTCTATTTGAATGTCTGCATTCATGCTTGTTTCATGTGGTGAATTTTTATTCTTTCATTTATAACCTCTAATTATTTATCAGGCTGTTTATTTCATGGATGATTACGCCCGATTTTGTAATGTCAGGTTTTGTAATCGTTATGGCATTTCCATTCTTATCTATAATCTGTGTTTCTTGGAATTGGATGGGAGCTAACTCATTTTTGGTATTATGCGTTTTATGGGCATCGGCATCTTTCGTAAACAGCGGATCAGGTACAATATACTGATTGACAACTTCAAGCAATCTTTGGACGGCATTTTCCCCCTTCAATTTCCCGTCAGCCCCGATCATATCAAATGGAGGGGTATCGTAGTTAATTTCGGAATCGGGCAGTACGAAAACGGTATAGTCCTCATACAATAAGATATTTGCCAAATTGAGCAGATTTCTAAATTTCTTATAGCTTTCATTGAAGAAAGCATCGTACTGCTGTTGTGGTGCGAAAATTTTATCTATATAGAATCCTTTTCCCGTCCCGTCAGCTGATGTATAGCTTTCAGTATAGTCTATCGTCTGATTGTCTGATATGATTTTTTTGTTTGCATCGTCAAAGTAAAAGTATTCGCCGGTAGAGGCTTTGCCAAATCCACCTTTAAGCGCTCCTTTAACAATCAGTTGATTGACGAATTCTGCCACTTTATCTTTAGAAGTCGCTTTGGGACCATCTACATCTGACCAAACTTTCCCGTCTTTATAAAACACATCTAAAGACGGCTCATAAGTGATTTTTTCTGCTTCAAAATAGGCATTGTCGAGCACCAATAAGTGGAAAATGGATGTGCCGTCTGACAATTGAAGCGTCTGGTTCGACTTTTCGAGGGCATACATCAGGGTAGAATAATTATTATTAAAGAAAATGGGACCGGCTACCCCTTTGAATACATTGGACTCTACCACTTCATTCACATAATAGATGGCGCCGTTGCTTGCTAACTCGCCACCGGTAACTTTGCCTCCGTCAAATAAATATTTATAAGGTCCTTTGTCGGCTTTCAGGTGGTAAGGATACTGAATCAGTTCTTTGATAAGGTGTCCATTGAGCAGGTGGCGGAGCGCCGGACGAGACGGCTCGCCGGTATATTTATTCAGATGTGCTGCAAGTGCGGCATTGCTCGGCACAAAAATGGTGTGCGATGAATAAGTGGGCGCCTGCATGGTGTAGCTCCCACGAACGTTCTCTTCGTTAATATCCACTTCCAATTCGGCTACAGGCGTATTGAGTTCTCGAGGCATGCTTCCGGTCAATTTCTTAAAGTAGAGATCAACACTGCTGTTGCGTCTTTCGGTTTCAGACTGGGAAAAGACAAATTCTTTGAATTTCTGAAAGAGTCCTCCAAATTCATTGTACTGAGGTTTTTCTGAGATGATTTCAGCAATATTGGCAGGTGGTGTCAAGACTTTATCTACAATATATATAAAGCCGTTTTTTGCCGGAATATCTGCTTCGACCACATTGGCGTTTACCACATTCACCCCTAAACTATTCTTATTCCAAGCGGTATTGGGGTAGAAATAGTTATACGTTTCTGCTTCTTTACCCGAACCGCCAACGGCGCTGAAATAATCGTTGGTAAATAGAAGCAGGTATTTGGGTTCACTAATTACTTTGTAAACATCTTCATCGTAAACAGGAACAGAATACCGAGTTTTTTTTCTGAATGCATTATTTTCACGCGACCAAAAGCCCCATTCCGATTTGGTAGTCAAATACTGTGAGGGGAGTGCAAAATCTGTAAAACTATACGCAACAATCTCCCTCAGCTCCTCTTTACTGAGAGATTCAAAACTTTTTGAGCGCTCACTCAGGTAGGCCGTGAAAGCATCATCGGTAGGCGGAAATGCCGTAAAAGACCCCGTATTGTCAAGCAACGCGGCAAACTCCGTCAAGTCTAATGCTTTGATGTAATATGTAAAGCGCCCGTCCTTCTTCAGTATTTGATAAATACTTTCTTCGGTGTTGTTTTTATTTTCGTAATAAGTTATCCGTTCCTGTTCGCACGAATAACTAAATAAGAGAAGTACGAAAAATAAAATTAAAACTTTTTTGTCTTTCATATAGATTTTTATTAATTGATTACAGCACAAAATAACTCAATAAACTTTTACTTTCCAAAAAAACACTACTTCAAAAATACGTCATCTGTCATTTTTTATTACGACATCAAAAGAATACACTTTTATTCGCTATCTCGGTCAAAAAGCTTAATGATGCCCTATAATTAGAATTAAACTCTATGAAAATACGCTTTTCAACCATACAATTTATTAAAGATTAACTCTATAGCGTAGCATTATTAACACTTCATTCATGTAAAAAAATAGATTTTTGTTTGTAATTGAGAAAGAGTTGACTATTTTTGCAATAAATGTTAAAATAACGCCTTTCAAGCCATGAAACAAAATTACTTAATTCTGCTATTTACTCTTTTATTCTTTTGCGCAAAAAGTCAAAACTTGTCTTTGGTCAGTTTTATGGACAATTATTCTCCGGAAGATTACTTCGCCGATTCACAAAACTGGGCAATAACACAATCGCCGGACGGCGCATTGTTTTTTGGAAATAACCAAGGATTATTGGTCAAGGATGGGAAAAATTGGCGGCTTTTCAACATGAATTCTCAGATTGTAAGAGCAGTCTTATACCATAATGATAAAATATACGTCGGAGGCGGCAAAGAATTCGGGTATTTCCGTAAAACGGACTTTGGAAATTACATGTATCACTCGTTGGTTGAAAATATCACAAAAGACTGGGGTGAGATTTGGAAAATATTTGTCATAGAGGACCACGTCTTTTTTCAAAGCGGCAACTCATTTTTCAAATTCAACCTTTATTCCGATCAGCTTGTAGATCGAAAAATTTACAACGAAGTAATCTTTTCAAAGAAACTCAACAATTCGATTCTTGCTCAAATATGCGGGCAAGGCATCGTAATTTTAGACAAAGAACTGTCGGTGAAAGAAATTTGGACAGATGCCGAGTCAATCAAAAACATCACCATACGAAACGTAGAAACAATAAATGGCGAATACTACTTCTTTACCCTTTCGGACGGGATATTGGAATTGATAAACAAAAAATTAAAGAAAATTCCGAGACCGATACAAAAAACACTTGAAAACGCTCAGATTTATTGCTCGCTGAAACTTGACAACCAACTGATTATAGGCACAGTATTAGACGGAATCTATGTGCTGAACAGCGATTTCGAAGTCGAAAAGCATCTGTGTAGAGGAACCGGACTAAGAAATAACACCGTTCTGAGCCTGTATGCAGATTTCACGAAAGATTTATGGGCCGGATTAGACAACGGAATCGGCATTATCCACTTCGATACCCCGCTTTCTCTTTTTAGATTTACGAAAGAAATAGGAACGGGATATGCATTTATCAATGACGGACTTTACAATTATTGGGGCACCAACCAAGGGTTGTTTTACAGCATCGGTAGTTCACCGGACATCCACCTCATACCCAAAACGCAAGGACAGGTTTGGAGCCTTTACAGGATAGGAAACAGCGTCTATTGCGGGCACCACAACGGTTTGTACAAAGTAAAGGGAAATACTGCCGAACTGATTGACAGCCACAGGGGTATTTTTTCCATCAACCGATTAAACGGTTCTTCTTCCTATTTCTTGATCATATCGTACCGCGGTCTTCAGCTGTTTAAGCTGACGAAGGACGACAGATTGGAGTTTGTCGAAAAAATTAACACCCGGGAAGTAATCCCATTCAAGATTACCGGTGACAACCGAGGTCATTTTTGGTATCCTGATGCTCAAGGGTTTACACGCTTTAGCATTGATTCCACAAAGTATTCAATGGCTGACTACCGCCGGTTTGACTACGCGGATGACAACAATGCAATCTTGTTTCTGAAAGACACCTTGTTCTTTTACCACAAAAATGAATTCTTCACATTCAATCACCATACTGATAAGCTCGAAAGCGCCAATTTCCCCAAGAATCTAACCACAGAAGAAACGATTAATGCGTTGTTCAAGCTTGACAGCAGACAGTTTGAAAAAAACCTGCATACGCCTCATCTGAGCATGTTGCACATGCAGGCGTTGAAACCTTTCTTACGTCCGAACATTACCGATCGGTACTCGAAATTCGACGGAAACTATATCCTGAACTCATACGAGGGCTTTACGGGATTCAACGACTCTTACAAGTCAAAAACCGATACATTTTCTCTTAAAACATACATTTCACAGATAGAATACAAAGAGCTGGACTCGGCAAGTTATCGTTTTTTGGAAAATAACACGCTGAAATACAATCACAACAGCATCCGCCTCCGGTTTGCCACGAACGACCACCGGGGAAGCCTAACGTATCAATACCGCTTGGTGGGTTTGAATAAAAACTTTTCTTCGACAAAAGAAGAATTTAAAGAATATGTCAACTTATTCGAGGGAGTTTACCGATTTGAAGTATTTGCTGAAAACCAATTCGGTGATAGAAGTGCGGTTGCCTCCTACAGTTTTACCATCCTCCCACCTTTCTATCGGACTACTTGGGCGTATGTTTTTTACTTTGTAGTCGTCTTGGGCATACTGTATTTAATCTTCAGGCAGATTTCAAAGTCTTACCAGAAAAAAGAGGAACTGATTCGCCGACAAAAACAAAAAGAAATTCAGGAATTGGAGCAACAACAAAAAATAGACAGACTGAACCACGAAAAAGAAATCATGCAAATTGAGCAGGAGCACTTAAAAAACAGGATTCAGCTACGGGAACAAGATATAGTGAATGCTACGAGAAGTACCATTCAAAAGAACGAATTCCTGATGAAAATAAAGGACTCGCTGTCATCGCTCAAAAGCGAGACCAACATCGAATACAGAAACAGACACATCAGAAAGATATCTTCGCTAATCGAATCGAATCTAAATACAGAAAAGGACTGGGAGGTTTTTGAGTTTTATTTCAATGAAATTCATCGCAACTTTTTCAAATCATTGAAAAGTGAGTTCCCGAACTTAACCCCTACCGAATTGAAACTGTGCGCCTACATCCGACTCAACAAATCATCCAAAGAAATCTCTTCACTGATGAATATTTCACTACGGGGAGTGGAAACGGGCAGGTATCGATTAAGGAAAAAACTAAACCTGACAAGGGATGAAAGTTTCCTTGATGTCTTTTTGCGAATTGAAAATAAAAATAGAATCGTTCAGTTGTGAACGGCGCTGAACGACTAACAAGTTATTTCGCCGCTTCCAATGCATATGCGTGAATCGCGGTCATAGATGACACCAAATTGACCGGGCGCGATACCTTGGAGTTTTTCTTCCGAAATCACGTGATATCCTGAAGCTTTTTTGAAGATTCTACCTTTGGTAAATTCAGGCGTATGACGGATTTTAAAGGTGATTTCGGTTCCATTTTCTATCCCAATCCATGGATTTTCAGTAATAAAATGAAAATTATCCATAGAGAATTCCTTCCCATACGCCGCTTCCGCATCATATCCTTTTGAGGCATATACTATGTTGGCTTCCACATCTTTGCGGATAGCATACCATGGTCCGCCTGAAAGTCCCAATCCTTTTCGTTGTCCTACGGTATGAAACCAATAACCGTTGTGCTGTCCAAGTATTTTTCCTGTTTCTAATTCTACAATCGGTCCTTTTTTCTCTCCTAAATAGCGTCGAATAAAGTCATTGTAATTTACTTTCCCCAGAAAACAAATTCCCTGACTGTCGCCACGTTTTGCAGTCGGAAGTTTCGCTCTTACAGCGATATCTCTCACTTCGCTTTTCATCATATGTCCGATCGGGAACATCAATTTCGATACCTGAAGCGTATTGATTTGTGCCAAAAAATCCGTCTGATCTTTCAATGCATCTTTGGCTGTACCGAGATAAATTTTTCCGTTTTCTTCAATTGTAGTGGCGTAATGCCCGGTAGCTGTTTTGTCAAAATCTTTTCCGACCCGTTGTTCAAACACACCGAATTTAATCAGCTTATTACACATTACATCGGGATTTGGTGTCAGCCCTTTTTTTACTTTTTCGATAGTATAAGCCACCACAGTATCCCAATACTCCTTGTGTAAATCAACAATCTCGAGCTTACAACCATAGCGATGTGCAATCAGCGTTGCCATTTCAATATCCTCTTCAGAAGAGCAATGCAGCAGTTCATCGTCATCATGCCCGATTTTGATGTAAAATAAAGTAGGAGTAATCCCTTGCTCCTTCTGCAAGTGCACTACCACTGAGCTGTCAACTCCACCTGATATTAATGTCGCTATGTTCAATTTCTTAAAATGGTTAAAAGGTATAGGTTTACGTGTAAATACGGGTAATACGGGTAATTCGTATTCACTTAAATAAAATAATCCGACAAATCTATCAAACCGGCTCTTACAGCGTATTTTGTAGCTTCGTGGACATTATTGACTTCTATTTTTCTGAAAATATTCTTCCGATGACTCACTACCGTGTGAGAACTGACACTTCGTGCTTCGGCTATTTCCTTTGTTGTTTTCCCTGAAGCGATATCGATTAAAATCTCCTGTTCCGTATTCGTTAATTGTGCTTTCTGCTTCTCGGAATTTTGAATATAAAGATTACTCAGCAGCGCGTTTGAAACGATGGTGCAAATAAACCGCCGACCAAGAAGAAACTGGTTGAGCGCTGTTTTGATTTCCTGCTCCGGACTTTCTTTATATAGAATGCTGTAATTTGGCGTATTAAAATAGATCTGACGCATAAAATCAATACTTAGTTCTGCTGAAAAAAGTAGCCATTTAGCTTCCTTGAAACGCTCATTCAGAATATAAAGCTCCTCTACACTCCTAAAATCAAACAACGTGTAATCCAGAATGACGTACGTATCGGGTAAATCCTGTAAAAATTCAATCAATTCTCTTTTGGCAGAAACCGTACGCACTACCGTGTCATCTATTTCTTCCAAAAGCGACCGAATCCCTACTCGGGTAATATACTGATTGTCAGCGAGAAGTATTCTTTTCATCACAAGTCATTTTTCGTGTGCAAAGTTACGGAAATATTTTGGTAAGGAAAATAAGTATTTTTGACTTTCGCAAGTTGTCACAGCCGGCTGTAAAGCTGCTTTTGAAAAAAGATTTGCTGATTATCAGAGGAATTAAGCAAGCTGGGGCTTTGCCCCAAACCCCACTTCATTTTTTGTCTTGACACAAAAAACGAAGCAAAAAAAGTCAAGACTNNCCGGACGAGGTCACTCGTTAGCAAGCCTTTTGAGACTATCAGATTGAGCTTGCGAAAGTTTAGTAAGTATTTTAGCTGTGCTCCGACGTATAAGCGTCAATGAGCGAAAATTCGCATTGGAGGCTGTAAAAAACCTTATAACACTGACATAGAAGCGAATAGCTGAATTTTCATCAGAATATGTACGAGGGTTTTGAAGAGAGCTGACGAAAAAGCATTGCAGTAAGATTAAAATAGAAATGAAAAACAAAGCAAAAATTTGTACGTTTTACACGAGTATCGGTTAGCTTTAATTAAAAAGGCGAACTTGTCAAGTCCGCCTTTCTGTCTGAAAAAATTGACTAAACCCCCAATCAATTTTCCCATAGGTCTTGCTCAAAATTAAGCAATTCGGTCTCAATTCGTCTTTGCTCCGCGCGTAATGCTTCTTCACTCAACGAGAATTCCAACAGCATCCGGCTGTACATATTGCTGTCGCCGAGGATGTAGCTTGAATAGAGGTTCTGAGCAAAAAACTCATCGTAAGTCAGTCGCTGACTGTCGTTTCCGCTTGGAATAACATACTGCTTCATCAGATATGGTCTCAACTCGTCAAATGAAAACCAGCAAAGTACCGAATTTCGGAAATATGCCATAGTTTCCATGTTTGCCATATTATCCGGGTGGAGTGCATACATGGGGGCAATTGCAATGATTTTACTGTATAGACGCGATGTGTGTGAATCAAAGAAAATGACTTCCTGTATCAAAAACTTCAACTGATTGCGCACGTAACGCATGTATTGATCACCATTGAAAGTGCGTTGCTCGGTAATCGGGTCCACTTGCACCAAATTATTATCAACCAGTTCATCAAAAGCGAACACGCGGGACAATTCTTCTCCGGTCAGTATTTCGTTGAATTGAGGTTTAATATCTCTCGGGTTACGCTTATACACGTTGATTCCGTCAATAACCGCATCCACCATCAGCCGAAACAGACTCTTATATTCATCCGTTGTCCGTGAGGGAAAATAGAGTTGGAAATTTTGTTTATCACGCATATCTATCACTCTGTACACCACTCTCGACCAGGTGATGTCTTCCGCTCGGTGATTTATCACGGCAATGGTATCAGCCATTCCATCGAGTTCGATTGTCTGCATTCGGATATTCCCTATCTCATCAAAAAATGAAGCGTTGGGATCTTGCGCATTCATTGAAGCAGACATGACTAAAAGGGCAAAAAATGCTATGATAAAATGATTCTTTTTCATACGGTTATATTTTATTTTTAACACTAAGGTCGTATGGAACACGCCATTAACCATTCTCTTGGGTTTAAGACTTTTCTTAAATGGCTGTTTCATATTATAAATTCTTTTATCAGTAAATTACTTTTAAACAAACTAAAAACTAAACTCGGATAGCCGTCAAGTTAACCTTATTCCTTATTGAAAATCAACGCAATATACAACATTTGCTCTATCATAAAAGCTATCAATCCCCCTTTTCTAAACTTGTCCCGAACTATCGGGAGGAGGAGTTCCTGCGATTTAACAGATGTAGCTAAAAATTTGCAGTTTGCATCCAGCACCCCGCATCCAGCATCCAACACCCCGCATCCAGCACCCCGCATCCAGCACCCCACATCCAGCACCTCGCACCCCACATCCAGCATCCCGCATCCAGCATCCAGCACCCCGCATCCAGCATCCCACACCCAGCATCAAGCTAAAAAACTGCAAACTAAGAACTAAAGCTCCACCGTTATCGGATTCAGACTTCTCGTCTTTCCATCCGGGCCTACGGCTTGAATATTTTTCAGGAGAATAAAATCGCCACCTTCCAGATCACTCAACATGGCTGTTTGTCGGGCGTTGAGTTCGCCACTGTTGGTCGAAACCACACCTACAATTGTCTGCATTGTGAATCCTGTAATAGTGAAATTTGCTTTCACCAACTCATCTTCACCGTAGCTTGCTATCAGTTTCGCAGCCTGAATCTGCCTTCTGGAAACCCTTCCTTCCTGAATCTGGCGAGGTACGCCTCCGGCATCGGAAAACTGCAGGAATGCTCTTGGATCAGGCAGGTATTTTACCCGAAATACGCCGCTTCCCATCACTTGCTCTCTTCCCTCCACAAGAGCTGAAACTACCACAGTTATTTCTCCATCCTGATTTACACGGATAATGTAATTCCCATCGTCAGATTTTGAAGCTGTTCCACCATTTACACTTACTCGCACATTTTCAGACGGAATTCCCGGAACGGAAATACTGAATTTATTGTCAATACCGCGATATACAACATTCAAATCTTCATTGGAAATAGTAGCTGAAGGTTTTCCTACTGTATATTCTTCTGTAAAAGGATAAGTTCTCCAGTTTCCATCATTGCCCGGCATTCTTATTTGTCCGGAATATTTGAAAGTCCCTGTTTGAGAGGCGGTAAATTCGTATTTCCCAAATTTATTTCCATTTCCGGAAGGGATTTTGGCGCCGTTCACATAGTATTCATACTGTCTGGTAGAGTCAGTAGCAGCCAGTATAATATCAGCGGAATAACGCCCACCCTGAATGATATAGCGTGAATTCGGGACAACAAAAGCCTGAACTTTATTCACACGAAAATCTTCAAAATCGGTCATCGACTTCAGGTGTTGCACCGTTTCCGCTTCAGCGGTTCGAATGTCTGATTGATATTTTGTCAAAATAGTAATGGCGGCAGAAACCGGCATCGACTCAAAAAGTCTTGTTTCCCACTTCCGTCCGTCTGTTTCGAACATGGTGCGGTACATCGATTGCTTTGCTTCATTGCCTTCTGCGGAATTTATCAGAAACTCGCGGTATTCATCAATTTTTTCACGTAATTTTCTTCCATTTCCACGTGTTAGCGCATATTCTCCGGCAGCATCTATATTCTCCTTGTTTACAATGTTTATCGCATTTTTATCCGCTTTTTTCCCATCGGAAATAAGGAGTATCTGGTATTTGAAATCTTTGATATAATCGTCAAGTTCGTTGGATTTTTTTTGAACTTCGGTAGCTTTGTCAAGCCATTCCTTTACCTTGGCAGGATTTTTTTCGTACATGAATTGAAAATCTTTATACATATCCTGCGTCCGTACATCCGACGATGCTATGGTGTTTCGTAAGCTGCTATCCACCAACCCGAATCCGTTCAAGATTTCGCTTGAAACGTTCAGTGCCAGCATCGCCGTAAGCACAAGGTACATCATACCTATCATTCGCTGACGCGGGGTTTCGGGACAATTTTTAGCTCCACTCATTATTTAGTTAGTTAGTTTGCAGTTAGCAGTTAATAGATAATAGATAATAGATAATAGTCAGTTTTTTAGCGTTAAGCGATAAGAAGTAAAATGACAAAAAGTTAATTGTCAGTTTTATTCCTTTAATTTTATTCAACCTTTTACTTTGTGCTTTGTTCTTTCAATATCACACATCCAACACCCAACCTATGAAAGCGCGTTCAGCATATTTCCATAAATAGCGTTCAGATCTTCTACTTGCTTGGTCAGTTTGCGTGTCGCAGCTTGGTAGCGTTGGCTTTCAAGTTGCGCAATGTTGGCTGCTTCTTTCATTTTGTCCATATCGGCAGCTACACCATCTACGTTTTCAGTAGCTTTGCGGATCGCTTCTACTTGCTGATTCAAGCTCTCTGTTTGAGCTTGAATATGACGAAGTTGGATTTCATAAATTGAATTGATAGACGCGATACTTCGGTTGATAGTTTCCACATTTCCGGAGTAATTTCTAGTGCTACTCACCACCTGATCCATTTCGGAGTTTACATTTCCGTAGGAAGTTGCCAGAGTTTCAGCTGTTGAGTTTAATTTTTGCTGTGTGTCGGCAAAATTGGCTGCAATTTCCGAAGCAGATTCAATGTTTTTTGCCAGACCTGTTGCAGCTACGGCTACATTGGCTAAAACTTGCAGGTTTTCAGCTGTTTCTGAAAGGTTTTTTATTCCTTCGCTCAATTTCACTACATCGTCTTCTGCCAACAATCCGCTAAAAGCGGTTGCTCCATTTACGGATCCCGCTTCACCACCTACGACTCCGCTTCCTGCCCCACCGCCGATAATAATCGTACCTCCACTACCGCCTTGTGCGTGAACGCCTGATTCCGGAGTTCCTTCCGTAGTTTTGAAATCACCTGAATCAACCACATCTCCACCATGTTTGAAAATTCCGGCGGGGACTGTACCCGTGCCTGAAATGGCAGCTGAGATAGTAGAAGTATCGAGTCTTTCCCCCTCATCTGCTTTGAAATTGAAGATTTTACTCCAATCGTACTCTCTGTATGGTTTATCAAAAATCCCAAGCGCGAAAATAAACGACTCTACAGTCATACCTATTCCGAGCATGTAATTCCCGATTGGCAAGTGTAAAATCTTGAACATGGCTCCCATAATTACGATGGCAGCACCAAGACTGTATGTCGCTGATACGATTCTCCTGCCTGAGTAAGAATTCCACCAGCGGTAAAATTTGCTATCTGGTTTTCGTAGTTTCATATTTGAAAAGTTTGAAGCTCACAGCACGAAGCTCGAAGTTCAATTGATATATTTTTTGTTTGAAGTATAAAGTCATTCAACGTAAGCTTATTGTTAATGCAAAAAAAATTTCTATCGTATAATCTTATCTTTAATCCCCGATATAGCTTCTTACACATCTGAAGCCAATGTATGGGCGACTTTCATTTTGATACTGATAGGTTTTTACACCACATTGTAAATAATAAGCTATATCTTTCCACGAACCACCTTTTACTACTTTTCTTTTAAGAATTGGCGGATCATCATTTTTGGCGTTGTATTGATAATTTGGATTTATTTCATTTACTACCAGATTATTTGCACCTCCATAAGCAGTTGATGTCCATTCGGCCACATTTCCTGCCATATCATAAAGTCCGTAATTGTTTGGTGCAAACGAACCTACTTTCATCGTCGCCGTTCCGGAGTCATTCCCAAATCCGGCCCTATTGGGTTTGAAATTGGCTAAGTAACAACCTTTTGAATCGCGTACATAATTGCCTCCCCAGGGGTAAAGCGCCAGTTCTCGACCTCCGCGTGCCGCATACTCCCATTCTGCTTCAGTCGGCAATCTGAATTGTTCGCCTTTGGTAAGCGTATTTCCGAAATAGAGCATTGTTCTCCAATTACAGAATGCTTGTGCCTGCTCCCAAGTAACACCAACAACAGGATACTGAGAAAAAGCTCCGTGTGAGAAATACATCCTCATTTTCGGATCGTTGTAAGTATATTGGAAGTCGCTCATCCAGGCGGTCGTATCAGGATATACATTTACAATTTTGCTTTGGAAAAAATCGCTGCGTGAAGTTAAGGGACGAGTTAATGTCACATTTTGCATCATGCCCGCTTCATCCACAAACCCACTGTCTCGCCTTACGGTAGCGCCTTCCGGGAATGTTCCCAATTGAATATTATATCGGTTGGCAGGAAGTGCAGCTTGCTGAAAATCATACCAAGTGTAAATGTATCTCAATTTACTTGGGTCAATTTCATTGGCGCCGTTTAACGCATTTCCATCTTTATAAAAAAGTTCGCTCAAAATATCTTGCACTTCCTCATCTTTTGATTTCCAAGGGATTTTTGATCTCCAATTGAGCAATGCTTCTTCGGGAGATTTTTCGTCCACATCGCCGCGAATCGGTTTACGAAATTCATCCCTGCCTGCCATTACCAGCATACGCAAGGCAATAGAATCTTTCACCCAGTTTACAAACTGCTTGTACTCATCGTTGGTAATTTCTGTATCATCCATC
>LSQX01004017.1_pt1 | contig 32905 bp, 33 predicted proteins | sample 654561 | NCBI WGS metagenome assembly LSQX01 (sample SAMN04489861, study PRJNA283612) | anaerobic digester metagenome | isolation source: 4 biogas reactors fed with cattle manure at either 37C or 55C with and... | place: Denmark: Kongens Lyngby | collected 2014 | reverse complement strand
GCGGGTACCGATTACCTTAATCAGGCGGCGAGCATATCTCCCGCCTCGATATAACAGTGTGTTGCGATTGCAAGCAATCGCTTCCGTTGTTATAATGAAAGGAGTGTTCATATGGAAAAGTGGGTTTGTATTGTTTGTGGTTATACTTATGACCCGGAGGCAGGAGATCCTGATAATGGTATCGAGCCGGGCACACCCTTTGAAGAACTACCGATAGATTGGGTTTGCCCTGACTGCGGCGTTGGCAAGGATATGTTCGAACAGGAATAGCCGTATGTGTGATGCAAAAGCAGAAAGCATGGATTGAAACCGTTCTGCTTTGCTTTCCCTTGATGTTTTTACTTGTAAACAAACAAAGATTATGTTATCATATTTTCATAGCTGAATATAAGTTTTTTCCTTATCAAGAGAGGTGGAGGGACTGGGCCCTGTGAAACCCGGCAACCGGCATTTGGTACGGTGCCAATTCCTGCAGGATTTATCCTGAAAGATGAGGAGCATGGATGGTGTCTCTTCATTATTGAAGAGATTTTTTTATTCATGATTTCATTGTAAAAACTCATTCCTGTGCATAATAGAGTTGACTGTGTAAAATCAAACAGCGCAGGAATGTACCTGCTGATTAACTCGCTAAGTAAAGATGCCATTCAATGCGGTCATGTTTGTGTTTTGGCAAATTATTCGCGCAAATGCTCATTGATCATAACTACTCGAAAGGAGATGCATTTTTATGTCCAAGGTTCTGTTTACATCAGAGTCGGTAACCGCAGGCCATCCGGATAAATTATGTGACAATATCTCGGATGCCATTCTCGACGCTATTCTGGCGGAGGATCCCATGGCAAGGGTTGCCTGTGAAACGGCGGTAACAACCGGAATGGTGCTGGTGATGGGGGAAATTACGACCTCCTGCTACATCGATATTCCCAAGGTGGTCCGGGCAACCATCCGGGATATCGGATATGATCGCGCAAAGTTTGGCTTTGATTGTGACACCTGTGCGGTATTGACTTCTATAGATGAGCAGTCGTCGGATATTGCCATGGGTGTGAATGAAGCGCTGGAAGCAAAGAAGCATGAAATGGACAACAGTGTTATAGAAGCCATTGGCGCGGGGGATCAGGGCATGATGTTCGGATATGCCTGCGATGAAACCCCGGAGTATATGCCCATGCCCATATCACTGGCCCATAAGCTGACCATGGCGCTGACCGAAGCGCGTAAAAGCGGTGTTTTGGATTATCTCAGGCCGGACGGCAAATCACAGGTAACGGTGCAATATGAAAACGGAAAGCCTGTCCGCGTGGATACGGTGGTTATTTCAACACAGCATGGCCCGGAGGTGGATCATGACACCATCGAAAAGGATGTCATCGAAAAGATTATCCGCCCGGTGATTCCGGCAGAGCTTCTGGACCAGCGAACCCATTATTTGGTCAACCCTACGGGCAGGTTTGTAATAGGCGGCCCCCAAGGTGATTCTGGTTTAACTGGCAGAAAAATCATTGTGGATACCTATGGCGGTATGGGACGCCATGGCGGCGGAGCGTTTTCCGGGAAGGATCCGACCAAGGTGGATCGGTCGGCGGCCTACGCAGCCAGATATGTGGCAAAAAATATCGTTGCTGCAGGGCTTGCAAGCCGCTGCGAGGTTCAGCTGGCTTACGCCATCGGCGTTGCGCAGCCCGTATCCATCATGATCGACACCTTTGGAACCGGGAAAATAGAGGAAGAAAGAATATCCGCAATCGTCAGAAAACTGTTCGATCTCCGCCCGGCGGCGATCATCCGGGATCTGAATCTTCGCCGCCCAATTTTCCAAAAGACGGCGGCATATGGTCACTTTGGCCGGATGGATGAGGACTTTACCTGGGAGAGGACAGACAAGGTGGAAGCCATTTTACGGGAAGCAGGAATGTAAGGGCTGATACCAGTAAAAAAGCGGCTATCATCAACCCGAAAAGGGCATGATAACCGCTTTTTATTATGTCGAGGCCTTTGGAGCAGCCGGATGGTTCTTTTTCGGTCTAGCTGCGTTTAGCTTAAAATATCAACGATAAACACATCTGTTTTTTCCTGCAGATCAATCTCATAAGGGGTCAGCACGGGGGGGCCTTCTTTACGTGTGATGACCATCACCTTCGGACGAATGGACATGGTACCCTTTGCTTCGACCACGCGGGCGATTTCTCCGGTATTCAGCAAAACGATGATGTCTGCGGGGTACACGGCAATATTGTCAAGGAATACTTTCAATATCTCGGGGTCAAAGTGCTGGGATGCGTTGGCAACAAGGTATTCTGCAGCTTCATGGGGCATAAACCTCTTGCGGTAAACCCGGTTCGCCGTAAGGGCATCATATACATCAGCCACAGCAACAATCCTGGAGAGTAAGTCAATATCTGTTCTGGCTTTCCCTAAGGGGTAGCCTGTGCCATCCCAGTGCTCATGATGACTCAGCGCAATATTGGCAATCCTGTGGTCCATACCAGGGGTCTTCCGGATCACATCGTACCCCAAAACAGTATGTTTCTTAATAACTTCGTACTCATCCTTCGTCAGCCTTGCCGGTTTATTCAGAATGTTCAGTGGTATTTTGCATTTGCCCATATCATGTAAGATAGCCCCCATGCCCAAGTCGGAAATTTCACTTTCCGAAAGGTGTATGCTTTTACCGGCAATCACTGAATAAATGCAGACATCGACCGAATGCAGGTAAGTATAATTGTCTATATCTCTGATTCCCGTCAGCTTCATAAAAACGTTGTCATCATTTAAAATTTTCTGGACAATATCATCCACTGTATCTTTCAGCATGGGAAGGTTTATGCCAGCACCCTCTCGGACACTTTCCATCACGGTCTTAATTGTTTGAAAGGTTTCAGTATAAACCACTTCTTCACTGAAATATTCAAGTTTACCGATCTCATCCTCAACATACAGATACGGAACTCCATAATGTCGAATCCGTTCCAGATAACGGTTCTTGATGGTAAAGCCTTTTAACAGCAGGAAACGACCATCTTCCAAAATGACATCTCTTGCAAGCTTCATGCCGGGTGCCAGTTCTTCAACAGAAATTCTCCTCATTTCAAACCTCAAAATAATCCATATTGCAGCATATTGTTCCATCAAAGAGATAGTAAACGTCCAATCGGGTCCATAAAAAACCAACAAAACAAGCATGACCTGTTGTGTGAAATAACTTAGAATTTTTGTAAACCATTCTCTTTCGCAACTACACCGAATATCAAAAACATATAATAAAGACTGGAGTAAAGCTGCCGGAAGTTGTTAATCAATATACTGCCAAACCGATAGTATAGGTTGCATTGGGAACCAGCAGGTGCTTAAGCGTGTGAGTAGCCGGATTTTCGGGTTAACCAGGATTACCTTGTGACCAGTCGAATTGTTTGGATGAACCTTTGATACCTTGCGACCAGCCAGATTGTTTGGGTTAACCTTTGATACCTTGCAACCAGCCAGGCAGGCTGTTAAAAATGATGTCTGTCACTCTACGCATGAACTATCTGCTTATACTTACCTCAGATCGAGCCCAATATAACAAAAAAATTTGTTTTGCATAGAATATATTGAAACATATGTATGGGCTGTGAAAAGTATGGTTGTGTATATCATCATATCCTTGTTTGCCATGTATGGCTTTTTTCATTTGCTGCGTGACCTTGTTATTAAAATGAAAGCGGGTTCCCGGGATTGTTCGGGGAAGCTGTGCCTTGTTCCCAGACCAGGGGATGAATGTCTGGAAGGAAAGATCCGATGCATTTTTCTCGATGAGATCTCCGAAAAGCTGGGAACCGATGGCCATCTTTACGTTACGCTGGAGGAAGACGATCCGAACAAACCAATGGTGGAAAAACTCTCTTTCGAGTATCCCCGTTTGGTATTGATGGAACCTGCAAATTGGAGTAGAATGAATTGCAGAGGGGTTAGCATGGGAGCGGGGACCCGAAAAGACAGATAAGAACACAAGCCTCCGCCCGATTGGCTCCATTTCTGGGTCCGGGCTGGAAACACATCTCCGCGCTGTCTCCCCGGCAGGTGTACCAAAGAGAGGATCTTTTCTTGGAACAAATAGAAGGCTTTGTTGAAGGTATTATTTACTGTAACGAACAAAACGGGTATACCGTCTGCGAATTACGGTCAGGCCGCCGCATCATTACAGCAGTGGGCTGTATGCCAGGTTTGTGTGTCGGTGAAACTGTCCTTGTCGGCGGGTTATGGGTGGTTCATCAGGATTATGGCAAGCAGCTGAAGGTTGAAAGCTGTGAGCGACGTCTCCCGAAAACCACAGACGCTATTCTGAAATATCTTTCTTCCGGGGTCATCAAAGGAATTGGTGAGGCTACCGCTAAAAAGATCGTTGCAGCCTTCGGGGACGAAACCTTGCGGGTATTACAGTTTGAACCCCTCCGTCTTACCAAAATCAAGGGTATCAGCACCGACAAGGCACTGGCTATCGGGCAGACCTTCGCGCAGCAGGAGCAAATTCGCCTGACCATCATGTTTTTTCAGGAGTATGGCATCTCCGCCAATATGGCTGTAAAACTGTGGAAAAAGTTTGGCAGTCAGGCCATCGACGAGATTAAGCGTAATCCATATCGTCTGACCGACGAGGATTTTAACATAGGGTTTAAGACGGCGGACAGGGTTGCCATCTCCATGGGAATTGATCCATCCTCCAAATTTCGCGTGCAAAGCGGGATAAAGCATGCCCTGTCCAAGGCGGTACAGAACGGCCATGTTTATCTTCCCCGGGATATTTTGGTCGATTATGCCTCCAGGTTGTTGGGTACGACCCCATTGGCTGTGGAGGAAGCACTTTCAGACATGATGTTTGAAGAGAGCATTTATGTCGATAAAGCAAAGGGCGACCGAGTTTACCTTGCTGCATTTTATAAGGCAGAGCAGTATGTGTGCCGCAAAATCGGTCTTTTATACCGAACGCAGCCGGAAAAGGATATCAATGACCTTAATGGCGTTTTGAAAGAGATTGAAGCCGAACAGCAGGTTCAGTATGCTCAGCTGCAGCTTGATGCAATCCGCCTGTCAGCGGAAAAGAGCATATTGGTTGTTACAGGCGGCCCCGGAACGGGAAAAACCACGCTGATTAAAGGCATTATCGCCCTGTTTCAAAAGGAAGGCCTGAAAGTGGTTTTGGCTGCACCTACGGGCAGGGCGGCCAAAAGAATGACCGAGGCCACCGGTGAAGAGGCTAAAACCATTCATCGGTTATTGGAAACCGTATATGCGGACGATGAATTCAAGAAGGAATTTAAAAAGAATGAACAGGATCCCATAGAAGCCGACATTATCATCATTGATGAGGTTTCCATGGTGGACATCCTGTTGATGCATGCGTTGCTGAAAGCAGTTCAGCCGGGCACAAGGCTTGTGCTGGTGGGTGATGCGGATCAGCTGCCGTCGGTTGGGCCGGGTCGCATCCTGTCGGATATGATTGAAAGCGGTTTGCTTGAGGTGGCATACCTGAACCAGATTTTTCGCCAGGCTGAGGAAAGCCTGATCGTTGTGAACGCACACAGGATCAATCAGGGAGAATGTCCCGAAATGAATCGCCCCGATTCAGATTTCTTCTTTGTGCCCAGGGTCGTGCCCCAGGATGCGGCTGCAGCAGTTCTGGAGCTGTGCACCGTCAGAATCCCTGAAAAATTTGGCCTTGACCCCATGAAGGATATTCAGGTTCTATCTCCAGCCAAAAGGGGAGCCGCCGGAGTGTTCAGCCTGAACGCCGCACTGCAGGCCCGTTTGAACCCTCCCAGTGCCAACCGGAAAGAGAAAGCCAGCCGGGATATGGTTTTTCGGGAAGGAGACAGGGTGATGCAGATTAAAAACAACTACACCCTGTCATGGACAAGCACTTCCGACGAAGGCATACAGAGCGTGGGTGAGGGTGTATTTAATGGGGATATGGGCATCGTGCGCGCCATAAATCCCAAAGACAGTACCTTAACCGTTTTGTTTGATGATGGAAAAGTCGCAGAGTACGATTTTGAGAATCTGGACGAACTGGAATTGTCCTATGCCATTACCGTCCATAAAAGCCAGGGAAGCGAGTTTCCCGCCGTAGTGATCTCCCTGGCCGGCATCCCGTCCATGCTCACCTGCAGAAACCTGCTGTATACGGCTGTTACGCGGGCGAAACAGCTGGTTGTTCTGGTTGGGGACATGGGAACAATTCAAAACATGATTGCGAATATGACTGAAAAGGAACGGTATACCGGTTTAAAGGAAAGACTGGCGGAAGAAAATGCCGGGATGCAGGCCGGTATTGTTCAGAGTTTTCTGTGACGATGTGAAAGAAGTGTTCGTAAAAAACGTTGACGGCAGAAGGGAGACCTATGCAGAACAAAAAGCTACCTGTTCATGAGTATATTATCAGGCTCTTTTTTCCTCCCCGCTGTATAAGCTGTGACTGCCTTTTATCCATAGATGCGCAAGGGGTTTTGTGCCGTGACTGTGAAGAAGATATCCCGGTACTGAAAAACCGCGAGTTTGTCAACCCGGCAGGGGACAGCATCGGAAAGATATTTTCCGCTTTTGAATATGAAAAGGGCATCCGTAAGGCCGTTCACAATCTGAAGTTTAATGACCGGCCAGGGAATGCGCCTGCTTTAATCGACCTTGCGCTGCCCCGCATCAAACTATTTTTGTTTGATGAACCCCACTGTGACAAATCTCCTAAATATGATATAATTATACCAGTACCGATCCATTTCAGAAGAAAACAACAAAGAGGATATAATCAATCCGAGCTATTGGCGAAAAACCTGGCAAAACAAACTAAAATCGCATTTTGCCCCAGGTCTTTAACCAAAAACATGCACACTCCTCCGCAAAGCTCACTGGGGCGCGGGGAGCGGCTAAGAAACCTGAAAAGTGCTTTTCGACTGAAGAATCCGGATACAGTTCGCGGGAAACGGGTTCTTCTGGTGGATGATGTCATGACAACAGGCAGCACCCTGGAGCATTGCGCGAGGGTACTGGAAGAAGCCGGTGCCACACAGGTTGATGCTTTTGTCATTGCAATCCGAAGGAAGGCCCATTGTGAATAAGTTTGCAAGGAGGTACACCTAATGCCTGAAATCAAATATTGCAAGGTCTGCAGGAAAATGTTTCAGTATGTCACCGGACCCATTCTTTGCCCGGCATGCAAGCAGATTGATGAAGAAGAATTCGAAAAGGTCAGGGCATTTTTAAGGGATTTCCCGGGGGCGAACATGAAGGAAGTTGCCGACAATACGGGGGTGAATCCAAACAAGATCAGCCGCTGGTTAAAAGAGGAGCGACTGGAGGTCAGCGAAGGAAGCCCGGTTGCTTTAAACTGTGAAAACTGCGGCGTCAGAATCCGCAGCGGCCGTTTTTGCATCGAGTGTTCAAAAGGCCTGGCCCGTGAAATGATGAGTGCAGGCCGGGAATTGAAAGACAGCTTAAAAAGGACACAGGAAAAGAGCAGTGGCACCGGCAAGGAAGACTTTGGGCTGTATTACAAGCACAAGGATGATAACAAAAACTAACTGGCTTGCGGATCGTTCATAACTATCTCAGACAGTTATGATCCAGTTGCGTGCAAAACGCGCTCATTGATATTTTCAGAGTAACAGGAAATAACTTGCCATAAAAACAACATAAAAACATCGGTTCTCCGGGTTGAACCTTATCGGCTTCAACCCGGGTTCCGTTGTTTTTTTGTGTGGAAAAACAACGGAACAAGGCCTGTGTAACGAACAGAGAAGGCTTTCCATGCAGAGTTGTAAAGTGCGGCAAATAAGACAAGATAAATGAGCCAACACTGTTTACCCAAAAAATAGGACCATAAAACAGTGGGAAATTTCATTTTTAGCATAAATTAAACCAAACATTGTGACGATACTATTTGTGAAGATACAAAAGATAAAAACCATAGAGTAAGGAGTACTACTGCTATGCGTGAATAGAGAAGTTTACAGGAGAGAGGGATTTAAAATGAAAATCTGGGGAGACAATCCCAGGGTGTTCGGTGTTTACAACCAGACCACCCAGGTTGGAAAAATTAAAAAGCAGGAAAGCGTTGCGTCCAGGAAGGACGAATATCAGGTTTCCAACCAGGCCAGGGATTACCAGTCTGTCATGAAGGCTTTGCGCAACATACCGGACATTCGCCAAGGCAGGGTGAACGAGGTATCCAGCAGAATAGAGGCGGGCACCTACAAGGTTGAAGCCAGCGATATTTCTGATAAGATCATCCGTACACTTTCCGGGAAAGAAGACTAAGTTATGAAAACGAAAGAAAAATGGAGCGGGATAACATCAATATTCAGGTTATCCCGTTTTATTTTGTCACCGATATATATGATGAGAAGACTTAACTGTAATGGAGGAAATCAATGATAAACCAGGTGTGGATCGACAATCTGATAAAGGTGCTGGAATACGAAAACAAGCTGTATGGCCAGCTTTATTCGATTGCTGAAAATAAAACCGGGCTGGTGGTAAAATCCGAGGTAGACAGCCTGCAAGAGCTGGTGGGCAAGGAACAAAAGCTGATCAGTGAATTGAACAAGCTTCAGGATGTCCGCGAGCAAATCATCGGTCAGGTTGCCCAAACCATCGGCAAAGACCCGCGGGAGGTAACCATTTCACAGCTTGCCGCATATCTGCCCCAGGATCAGGCTAAAAAGCTGACCTGTTCCAGGGTCAAGCTGAAGGAAACCGTGAGAAAGTTAACCGATAAAAACGATTTGAACCAACAGTTGATTAAAAATGCCCTGGAATATGTGGATTTCTCTCTGAATCTTTTAACCCAGCCCGCACCGCAAACCCCACAGTATGGGCGCAAGGGAAATGAAACAGGCGCAAAGGGCAGGGGTATTTTGGATATTAAGTACTAGATTATTCGCAGCAGGTCCTGAAAAACCGGCTGCGCAGCCAATACGCAGTGAACGAAGGGTTACTCGTTACAAACCCAGGCAAAATACGGCAAAGTGCTGTAAATGATTCGCAAAGGAGGTGTTTCAATGGCGATCACTTTTTTGGGGCTGGACACCGCTGTATCCGGTATGCACACCAACCAGAAGTCTCTGGAGGTAACCGGTCATAACATATCCAATCTGTCTACCCAGGGTTATACACGGCAGCAGGCTATGATACAAACCGCCAATACCCGCCAAGTCGCCAATTCCTGGCTTGAGATGGGCACCTCTGTGCAGGAAATACGCCAAATCAGGAATACCTTCCTGGATAATATCTACCGAAGGGAAATGAACGGTTACGGGTATTGGGAGGCCAGAGCCAACAGCGCAAAGGATCTGGAAGCCATCCTGGGGGAACCCATGCTGGACGGCCTGCAAACGTCATTAAATGAATTTTGGGATTCCTGGCAAGAGCTCGCAAAGGCACCCGACAGCCTTACCGTCAGGGCTCTGGTACGGCAGCGGGGTGAAGCGCTGGCCTACCATATGAACCATATGGGCTCCCAGATCAACAAGCTTCAGGATGATATCAATACTGAAATTACAAAAAGGATCAGTGAGGTTAACGGGATAACCCATGAAATTGCCAAGTTGAATATTTCCATCGCAAAAGCCGAAGTGGCGCAAAACAAGGCAAACGATTATTACGATCAGAGAAATCACCTGGTAGATCAGCTTTCCAAGCTGGTACAGGCCGAGGTCAGGGAGAACCAGGACGGTCAGATGGATGTTATTGTTGGTGGTTATTACCTTGTGACGAAAGCGCATAGCACCAATCTTGTTGCTTCCCAGAACTCATCCCTTTCTCATTTTGTCACCCCAAGGGTGGAAGGCCTGAACGTAGCCCTCGATGTGGGGGAAGGCGCACTGAAGGGCTTGCTGGAATCCAGGGGACAGGTCAGCGGTGCGAAAGGAAGCTTTGACAATGGGTCACCAAACACAACGGCCGATATCACCCTGGCAGTGGACATTTCCTCTGCCGCGCATCTGGCTGGCCTCCAGGGCAATGCCGCCAGCCTTGTTCAGGAACTGAAAACCAGGGGCTTAAATTACAACCTTCGCCTGGTTACATACGACGGAAACGGAGTGGTTTCCAACGATAATTATGCCACTAACCAAGCAGACTTTATGGCGGCGATAAATGGTTTAACGGCCACCGGCGTCAGCAGCGCAAATTTTGGGGATGTTGTCACCGAATTGGCAAGTGCTGCACCCTTTATGGCGGGTGCTAACCGATATGTATTCACCTATACCGCCGAAAGCATCAATGGAAACGGTATAACCACCTCCGATGCTCAGGTAAGCCAGTATGTAAATCTGCTGAAAGAGAACAACCTGAAGGTTTCCGTGATCACCGCCCCATCGGAATTTGAAGATGGAGATCCCACGGAACAGGGTTGGGACGCCATCACCAATGCAACCGGAGGAAGTTTGTATGATTTGACAACCCCGGCGGCGGATCTCCCCGGAATGTATGCAAAAATAGGCGCTGATACCGCAGCTGATGTTAATAAGGGAATTGTCACGGTGAACGATTCGCTGGATATCATCTCTTCAATCAGGAAGATGCTCAACGGGATTATAAATGTGGTAGCCAGGGAAGTCAACCGTCTGCAGCTGAATGGAAAAACATTGCAGGGTACCGATGGCGGGCCGTTCTTCGAGCCCATTGAGGGTTCCCTTCCTATGGAGATGGGTAATATTCGTGTTGCAACTGCGATGAAGGATTTGAACAATATCGTTGCTTCCGCCGACGGATCCAACGGGGACAATACGATTGCGCTGCAGGTGGCCCACCTTCGTAACGAGACGCTGATGCGCGGCTCAAGCCAAACGCTCAGCTTTGATGATTACTATCAGAACATCATTTTGCGTATTGGAAATATGGGGAACATCGCACAGCAGACAGCGTCCAACCAGCAGGCCCTTGTTCAGGCCGCTGACAATGACCGGCAGACGGTCATGGGGGTTTCACTGGACGAGGAAATGAGCAATATGATTCGATACAAATATGCATATAACGCAGCCACAAAAACCATCAGCATGATCAATGAGATGCTGGACACGCTGATTCACCGGACTGGTCTTTCGGGCAGGTAAAAATAAGGAGCGAATGATATGAACAACACAACCTTCATTGGCCTGGATATAGCCACCAGAGGCCTGTATACCGCACAGCGGGGGCTTACTAACGTAAACCACAATATTGACAATATCAACACCCCGGGTTATTCCCGCCAGGTATTGCAGCAGCAAGCCGCCAGGCCCATGATGGCAGCCGATGGCAGTGGAATGCTGGGCACCGGTTCAGATGTAACAGGCGTAAAAAGGGTGCGGGATGAATATCTGGATACGAAATACCGCAGCGAAGCCCAGGCATTGGGTGAATGGGACATTAAAAATACGCTTCTGGAGGAAATGCAGACCATGTACAACGAGCCTTCAGAAAGCGGCTTTAATACTGTTTTGAATGAGTTCTATGATAATCTGCAGCGCCTCTCCTCCGATCCGTCAAACCTGTCGTCCAGGGCTGCGGTAAAGGAAAAAGCCATTGCCGTTACGAAGTATTTTAACAGCGTGGCTTCGCATTTTGAGTATCTGCAGAACGATGTAAACAACCTTGTTTATGCCAAAGTGAACGAGATCAATTCGCTGGCCGATCAGGTCGTTAAGCTGAACCAGCAGATCTATAATTACGAGATCACCGGCAATACTGCCAACGACTTGCGAGATCAGCGTGGAGACCTGGTTGATAAGCTTTCACGGCTTGTCAATATACAAGCCTATGAAACCGTAACCGGGAAGCTGCCCAATGGTCAGGACGATTTGCGTTTCAGCGTAACCATCAGCGGTAAACCGCTTGTGGATCATACGCTGGTGTCCCATCTGAAAACCGAACAGCGCAGCGACAGGCGCAACCCTGAAGATATTGACAACCTGTATGATATCAGGTGGGCCGACGGCAATACTTTAGCCATTCGATCCGGTGAACTGAAGGGCTATCTGGATATCAGGGACGGGAACGAAGGTTTGAACGGAAGTGCTGACTACAGGGGCATTCCCCATTATCAGCGCAAAATGAATGAATTTGTCCGTGTTTTTGCAAGAACCTTCAATGAAGGGGTTGTAGACACCAACGGCGATGGTGTTTTAGACAAGGTGGACGGCCATGTGGACGGATATACCCTGAATTCACAGCCCGGAGACCCTGTAGCGGGTATACGGTTTTTCACCATGGTGGACGAATACGGTAAGCCTTTGGGCAGCACCAGCTTTGCAGCCGGTGCGGGGGCTGCGGTGGACGATCCGCTTACAGCGGGTTCAAATGAGTATTACGATGCCATGTACCAGCAGATCACCGCGAAGAACTTCTCCATCAGCAGTGAAGTTGACGAGAACCCAAGCGACAATATCGCCACCTCAGGCGCACCGGGAGAGGTGGGCAACATTGAAAACCTGCGCTCGTTCATGGGCTTGAGGCATAACACCTACATGTTTATGGAGGGTGGCCCGGAGGATTTTGTGAAGACGATCATTTCCACGATGGGGGTTGACGGACAACAGGCCAAGGCCAATCTTGATAATCAAAGCATCATGACCCGGCAGATTGAAACCAGAAGGCAGTCCATCTCGGGCGTATCCATCGATGAAGAAATGGGGAACCTGGTGCGTTACCAGCATGCCTATAACGCAGCAGCAAAAATGATACAAACCTATGCAGAATTATTGGATGTCCTGGTGAACAGGCTGGGGATATGATTTCAGGCAATTAATGACGGGTAACAGGTGACAGAAGATGCGGCCTGTAACCGATAAACCTTTAAAGGAGTGATATTATGCGCATCACCAACAACATGCTGATCAATAACATGATTTCTAACCTAAACACAAACCTGAACCGCATGAACAAATACCAGAACCAGTTGGCCACTGGCAAGAAGATCAGCCTTCCGTCGGATGATCCGATTGTGGCTTCCCGCGCGCTGAAACTGCGGACAGACGTTGCGGAGATCGAGCAGTATCAGAGAAATGTGGACGATGCCTCTTCCTGGATGGAAATTACTGAAACGACACTGGAACAGATGGGCGAGGTTATGCAGAGGGTTCGTGAATTGACGGTGCAGGGAAGTAATGGCACCTCCACCCCTGAGGATTTGGATAAAATCAAACAGGAAATGGATCAATTGAAGATCCAAATGACCCATCTGGCCAATACGACCTATTCGGGCAGGTATATCTTTTCAGGCTATAAGACCGACAAGCCGCTGATGGATGAAAACGGCGTGTTTCTGATTGATATTGCCAACAGCGAGCAAATCAACTATGAAATTGGAATTGGCGATGATATCAATATCAATGTGGCAGGCAGCGACCTGTTCAATAATGGAACGGACGCAGCAGCAACCGGCACCAGCAGCCTGATTGGAACCTTTGACACATTGATTGCCGCCCTTGGCTCCGGGGATAATAGCGCGGTAGGGAATACCCTTTCACAAATTGATGCAGACATGAACAACATCCTGCGTGTCCGCTCAGGCCTTGGCGCCCGAATGAACCGACTGGAACTGACAGCCAACAGACTGGGAGATGATTTTATCAATTTTACAAAGTTGATGAGTAAAAACGAGGATGTAGATATGGCCGAAGCCATTATGGGCCTTCAGAATGAAGAAAACGTATATCGCGCATCCCTGTCGGCCGGTGCGAAGGTGATTCAACCCAGTTTGGTAGATTTCCTGAGATAAAACAGGAAATGGGGTGAACCGAGTTGCTTTCTATTTCAACCAAACCCGGTTTAATTGGTGTTCAAACCACCCCGGGAAAATTTCATATGGAGAACAGGCCTGCCAGGTTGGAAATGCACCAGGAGCATGCTTTCATGGAACTTCAAACCCATAAACCCACGCTGGAAATCAGCCAGTACAAAGCCAGAGCTCTATTGGGATATAAAAATACAGGGGATGCTGTTTCAGAGTGGGCCCAATTGGGAAAACAAAAAGCAATGGAATATATTGCGAACAAGGCGGAAGAGGGAAATCGGCTGAAAGCAATTGAAAGGGGCGGAAACCCCATCCGGGAGATCGTGATTGAAAAAGCCTGGCCGCAAAAGCAAAGACAGGGCACGTATACGCCCGTTGTCGGCCCGCAATACCATGCAACTCCCGGAGAAGTATCCATCACGCCACCCCCTGTGAACAACCCGACGCATATTGGCTATCGGGCACAGTACCTCCCCGGTGAACTGAATGTTCAATATAATCCTGCTGTGGTCAATATCTACATGCGACAATACCCAGAAATCAGTATTGATGTATCCATTTAGTTGAAATAGAACGGAAATAACAGAAAATTTGGAGGGTTAATTCTATGCAGCTTCAAACAAGAAATTTTGGTGAGATCACAGTGAATGAAAGCGATGTCATCGTTTTTCCATCCGGTCTGCCCGGGTTCGAAGAGATGAAAAAATTTACCCTGCTTGGCAAGCAGGATACGGGGGCCGTTTTTTTCTGGCTTCAGAGTATAGACGAGCCAAACCTTTCTTTTGTTGTGACCGATCCCTTTGCCATCCATCCTGAATATTTCGTAGATGTCGATGATTCTGAAACGCAAGAGCTTCAAATCAGCGATGCTGAAGATTTATTAACACTGGCCATTGTGACCGTCCCCGAGAATGTGAAAAACACCACGGTAAACCTGAAGGCTCCGGTCCTCATCAATTTGCACAACAACAAGGGTAAACAAATTATCATGAAAAATGAGACATTTCCTGTGAAATATAATATAATGAACGAGTGAGCGGCTAAAGCAATGCGAATGAAATGAAAGCGAAATTAAATCAATACCAATAACCGTCATCCAGAACCTAAACCTAGCATCCAGGAGGGTATCAATATGCTGGTTTTATCCAGAAAAAAAGGCCAATCCATCATGATCGGCCACGATATAGAAATCTCCATTGTGGATATTCAGGGGGAACAAATCCGTTTGGGCATCAACGCGCCGCGGGATGTTACCATTCACCGCAAAGAGGTTTTTGAAGAGATCATCCAGGAAAACAAGCAGGCTGCGGCCACGCCCATCAGCCCCGATGTCATCCGTTCCATTAGAATTGAGAATAAGGAAAAAGAAAAGTAAAACACACTTGTGTCATTCTGAGCGAAGCGAAAAATAAAACCACTCGTGTCATTCTGAGCGAAGCGAAGAATCTCCGCGAAGCGAAGTGAAAGACGAAACCACTGATGTCATTCTGAGTGAAGCGAAGAATCTTTCCAAAGTATTAAGAAAGGCTCTTCGCTTTTACACAAGGCGACATACATTCCTCTGAAAAAAGTTTAAAATATTCTTTAAAAAGTACTAAAGTATTTCTTTTTTATTACGATATTTATAGTGAGACAATAAAAGATCCTTTGGTCGACCGGGTTTTTCGTTGTTTCAATTGTTATCAACTCAATAAACTGTCCGGCAAGGACGCCGGGCTCAATAACAAGGAGGTTTTATCATGAGAATCAATCATAACATCGCATCCCTGAACACGTATCGTCAATTAACCACCAACACTGCAGCAGGCAGCAAATCCCTGGAAAAATTGTCTTCAGGTCTTAGAATCAATCGCGCCGGCGACGACGCAGCAGGCTTGGCAATCAGTGAAAAGATGAGAGGGCAAATCAGAGGCTTGGATCAGGCATCCAGAAACGCTCAGGACGGCATCTCAATGATTCAGACAGCAGAAGGCGCACTGAATGAAACCCACTCCATCCTCCAGAGAATGAGAGAACTGGCCGTACAGTCCGCCAACGACACCAACGTTGACGTTGACCGCAGTGAAATTCAAAAGGAAATCGACGAACTGGCCAAGGAAATTACCAGAATCTCAAACAGCACCGAATTCAACACCCAGAAGCTGATCAACGGCGGAAAAACTGATGCCAATATGGGCTCAGTGAAATTCCATGTAGGTGCCAATACTGCTCAGGATATCACATTATCCATCAATGCAGTTGATGCTAAAACACTTGGTATTTCCCGTGACATTTCAAAAGACGCAACGGGCACACTTGCTTCAACAGGTAACACAAAGCTTGCGTCTGTAAGCTTTGCAGATACAGTGGGTATTGGTATAGTTGACGGCGCTGAAATTGAATTTGCTTATACCGCCGGGACACCCGCTACAAAATCATCAATCACAGGTGGTGACGTAGCTCTGGGTACTGTATTGACAGCAGATCAAGCGACAATGACTATCAACGTTGGGGGTAACAATTATACTCTTCAACTGGCAGGCACTGTTGATGCCGACGCAGATGCTCTGGCAGCTCGTATTGGAAATGCAAAGTTGAATGGTACCGGTCCCCTATTAAGCTCAGTGGTCAATGTTACCGCTTCCGCAGTAGATGGAGCAATCACGCTCGAAGCCGTTAACGGCGGAGCTACCGCTATTACGGTATCTTACTCCGGAACTAGTGCTGCCGCCGCTGCAACGTATACAGGCATTGCCAATAATTCGACAGACACGGGCACTGATGGGATCGCAGACAGGTTGTCGATCACCAATGGCACATATACGCAAAACGTTAGCGTGGTAGGAACTGCTAATACATTCACCGTGAGCAACGGGTCCTTTGCAGGTATGACAATTGGAACAGGAGCGGCCACGCTGGCAAATATTCATGCGGATGATCAAATCACCGTAGCTGCCACAACCGTCGCAGCAACAACAGCTCAGTTTTCTGGTGGCGCATTAACTGCTGATGCCGTTACCGAGGCTGGTATTGACGTATCTTCACAGGCGACAGCAAGTAATGCAATTTCAACCATCCAGAACGCAATCGAAACCGTTTCCGCTGAAAGGTCCAAGCTTGGTGCTTACCAGAACCGTCTGGAACACACCATTGCCAACCTGGGCACTTCCAGTGAAAACCTGACAGCAGCCGAATCCCGCGTTCGTGACGTCGACATGGCCAAGGAAATGATGGAGTTCACCAAGAACAACATCCTGCAACAGGCAGCCACAGCCATGCTGGCGCAAGCCAACCAGCAGCCTCAGGGAGTTCTGCAGTTGCTGCAATAATCAATTGAATGAAACCAACTCAGGGCCAGGGGATTCCCCTGGCCCTTTTCATCAATCATGATACAAAGTGATAGCCACCTTACAAATGAGGAATACAGGAGGACAAGAAGATGGAAACCCGTAAAATCAAGGTAATTTCCCCTGGCTACATGTCAAAATTCATGTGCTTGAGCAATCAATGCGAGGACACCTGTTGTAAACACTGGAGAATTGATATTGATTATGAAACCTATAAACGGTATACCAAGATAACCGACCCTAAGCTGCGTTACCTTGTCGGGGAGTACGTCGTTAAGAATAAAGGCGGGGATAATAAGCTGAGGTATGCAATGTTTAAGCTTAGAGAGGATAAGCATTGCGCATTTCTTGGTGAAGAAGGGCTGTGCATGCTCCAAAGGAAATACGGCCCCCTGTATCTCAGTAATGTGTGCAGAACTTATCCAAGAAGGCATACTTTAGTTGATAATACGCTGGAACGCTCCGGGACGGTTTCTTGTCCGGAGATGGCAAGGCAGATATTATTCAATAAAGAACCCATGTCGTTCATTACGTTTTCGGAAGACAGCAGCGAAGGGTTCTTTTGGGAAAGAACTGTGTCGACATCCGATGAAAATATAACAGCAAGGCCTTTGCTAAAACGGTTTCAGCAGATACGCAGCTTGTGCATCGAGATTTTACAAAACAGATCCTATTCCATGGCAGAGCGACTGATGCTGCTGGGCCTGTTTACGAACAAACTGAGTGTACTGAATGAAGAGAAAAAGTGGGATGAAATTCAACAGCATATTGACAGGCACAACGTTATTCTAAAAGGGGACGCGCTTCGTTCCATGCTGGTGAAGATACCCTCGGATGGGTATCTCCAGTTTAAAATGATCATGGATATGCTGGTGCTTCGGTTGAAGTTTTCGGAGATATCGCCCTCGTTTAAAAATGTACTGGATGAATTCAAACAGGGAATAGGTTTTTATGAAGGGATTACGATTGAACAGGCTTTTTCTAATTATAAGCCATTACAGAGCCATTATATGAATATGTTTTGTCAACAATATCCCCAGGTCTTTGAAAATTATTATGTAAATTATGCATTTTCAAAGGCTTATCCTTTTGAGCCGTCAAGGAATGTGTTTGAAAATTATATCCGTCTTGTAGTCGATTATGCCATAACGAAGCTGTTTCTTGTTGGTGTTGGGGCATATCATCAAAAATTTGACGACAGCATTGTGCAGCGGGTTTTTACCGGGATATCCCTCAACGTTGAACATAACTCCCAGTATGTGGACTTGATGGTAAACGTGATTAAGAAGCTGGAGGGCGGGATACAGGCATACACTGCTGTTCTGGTACAGGATTAGTCTGTTGTGTTTATTGAATTTCACTACAGTTCCAGGCATTATGTTACCCGTGTTTTTATGTCGGAATGCCTGTAAACTATTTGGCTGAATATTCCGATAAATATAGTATATCAATGAACAAAACTGGAGGGATCCGCTATGAGAATTGAGGGCACGGATGCCGCATCAAGAGCTGTCGACTTTAAAATCGAAAGATCAGCAGAGGCGATCACTTCACAAAAGATAACACATCCCGAGAATGGAAAAAGCTTAACCGACGAAAGTAACCAGGCTGCCGTTTCAGAGAAAATGGTCATGAGCGCAATTGAAAAAGCGAACAAGATCATGCTAGCCTCAGGTCGGTCATTGGAAATTTCCGTTCACGAATCAACAAAAAAAATTATGGTAAAGGTCATCGATACTAAGACTGATGAGGTGATTCGTGAAATACCTCCTGAAAAGCTTGTAGATTTAATCGCAAACTTAATGGAATTAGCCGGTATAATCGTGGATGAGAGAAGGTGAGCAGATGATGAATAACATCATGAACACAAAATTTCGATTAACAGGGATGGCATCAGGCCTTGATACAGAGCAGATCGTTACAAACTTAATGAATGTAGCAAGGATTCCACTGACAAGGCTGGAGCAAAAGAAAAAAATAGCCGAGTGGAAGCAGGATGCTTATCGGGAATTCACCAATTCACTGCGCGGCTTTAAAGAGAAATTTTTTGATATCACAAAACGCAGTAATTATCTTTTGTCGGATAACACCTACAAGACATTCTCTGCCATCTCCAGCTCCGACGAATATGTAACTGCAAGAGGAACAGCATCATCGGAAGCCGGAAGTCATACCGTTAAGGTGTTGCAGCTGGCAACCGCAGATAAAGCTGTCAGCAGCGGATCAATTTCGAAGGCAATTACGGGATCGGTTGCCGATTTTCAATTGTCCGGAAAAACCATTCAGGTGAACCTGGATGGAGTGACAAGGGAAATTGAGCTGGGCAATTATGACGACCTGGCAGACCTTGTCGGGGATTCTGACAATGGGCTACAAAAGTTGTTGGATGATGCCTTTGGTTCAGGGAAAATAATCGTGTCGAACGCTTCCGGCAAGCTGGCGCTGTCCACCGCGAATGGTGCTACAAATCTGAAACTGTCAAGTGGCACCACCTCTGACGCGTTAGGCTCATTGGGGATTTTATCCGGTACAACCAACAGAATTTCCGCCAACAGCAAGCTGGGAAGTTTAGCGGAAAGGCTAAACGGAGGTCTGACACTACAAGATGGTAAGGTTTCTTTCTCAATCAACGGCGCAAGCTTTACTTTTTCACAGGACGATACCCTGGCGAAGGTAATGAGCACCGTAAACAGCAATACTACGGCGAATGTCACCATGAGGTTTGATGAAACCTCCGACACCTTCGGTATTACGGCAAAGCAAACGGGTGCCGGGGATAATATCCGCTTGTCTGAAACGGCCGGCAACTTCTTTACAGCCATGGGCATTAACGTGGATAATCCGGTTACTAAGCAGGGAGTTGATGCAAAAGCGATAATAAACGACGTTACGGTAACCCGCAGCTCAAACACTTTTTCTGTGAACGGTCTTGAATATACCCTCAAGAAGGTACATACTGCCGCAAAGCCGGATGATACAATTAGAGTAGAACAGAACATTGACGCGGTTTATGATTCCATCAAGAGCTTTGTTGAAGATTATAACAAGCTGGTAGATCAATTCACAACAACGTTATCGGAGAAGTATGACCGTGATTACCTACCCTTAAGTGATGACGAAAAAGAGCAGATGACAGAAGATGAAATTGAAAAGTGGGAGAAGAAGGCAAAAACCGGATTGCTTCGGAATGATTCCATTCTCAGGAACATTCAAACAAGTATGAGAACAGCCCTGATGGATTCGGTTGAAGGGGTGGGAATCAACCTTTCATCCATAGGAATTACCTCAAAATCGTACGCAGACAGGGGAAAGCTGACGATAGATGAAAACAAGCTGAAGGAAGCTATCCGCACAAGGCCTGATGAAGTGAAGGATCTTTTCATAAAGCAATCGGAAGAGGTACCCTCCTATTCACGTTCGCTCAGTTCAACACAACGCTCCACACGATATGAGCAACAGGGGCTGTTTTTCCGTATTTCCGATATTCTAGATGATCAGATTTCAACCCTCCGAGACAGCGATGGCAGAAAAGGCATACTGCTCGAGAAGGCCGGCCTCGTGGGAGATCCGACGGAATTCAACAGTACGCTGGCAAAGTCAATATCCTCTTATGAGACGAGTATTAGTGAATTAATTGATAAGCTGGCCGATAAAGAGGAAAAATACTATAATCAATTTGCTCAGCTCGAAACCTATATGAACCAGATGAATTCTCAGATGGACTGGCTGTCTTCGCAGCTGAACTCTTTATCAAAAGGACGATAAATGATTGCAGGGATGCTACCTGTATTTTGAACGTGCAACAGATATAAACAGACGGGCAGAAAGCGGAGGTTTAACGATGAATATCGCGGGATATAACCAATATAAAGAAAACAGCGTGTATACAGCATCACCGGAAGAATTGACACTCATGCTTTACAATGGTCTTGTAAAGTTTATTATGAAGGCGCAATATTCTATATCCAAAAAAGATATGCAGGCAGCGCATGATAACATTATCAAATCGCAAAATATTATACAGGAGTTTATGGCGACCCTGGATAAAAACTACGAGGTTTCAACTGGTTTATTGCTGATGTATGATTATATGAACCGGCGTCTGATCGAAGCAAACGTCCAAAAAAGCACCGAGATTCTGGAAGAGGTGCTGGGGTTTGCAAAGGAACTGCGCGATACATGGGAACAGGCCATGAAGCTTGCCAAACGTCCCCCGAAGAAAGCCGTTGCTGCGGGCGTATAAGCTGAAAATGCCTTGTGACCCTTATAAAGCAAACATGTATATTTAAACATATAAGAGTGAAACATGGATATTGATACTGATTTTATATGGCGCTTTGTAAAAAGCGCCACACCTGTTATTTGATGATGATAAATTAATTGGCTTAATGAAAAGAGATTATCGTTCCGGAGGCTTGTGATGCAGGAACAGCAGTTAATGAACCAAATGATTGCTTTATCCCAAAAAAAGCTTGAATTGCTCAAAGATCTTAAGAGGTTATCGGAGAAGCAAAATCAAGCCTTTAAGGACAAAGAACTGGATGAAATTGAGAATTTGTTAAATAAGAAAGATGAGATCATCGAGTATGTTCAGAAATTGGATGATGCCTTTTTAAACGTGTCTGAAAACCTGAAACAGCAACTGGGTATCCAGGACCTGGAGGCACTGTCTGAAACAACTTTGGATGGGAAACTGGCATTAAAAGAACTGATTTCAGAAATTACAGGCGTTGTTGAATTAATTATTCAGTTAGAACAGGATAGTTATGGCAAAGCCACAGATATGAAGGATGAACTGGGGGATAAAATCAAAGGGGTTAACTCCGGGAAAAAGATAACCTCCGCATACAGCATCAAACCTACGAGCTCCCCATCCTACTTTTTTGATAAAAAGAAGTGAGAGTTCAATAAGAGAATTGTTTGTTAACGTTCCCTCATCCATTTATTCAGTTCATCAGCTGCTACATAGGGATGCGTTTTATCCTGAACACAGCGATGTCATCCTGAGCGTAGCGAAGGATCTTGTTAGTGGTAATGCTAGATCCCTTTCACTTCGTTCAGCAGGCTGCGCCTGCTTACATGCGAAAAGTAAAAATAGTATTGGCCCTGCTACGAAAAGGGCAGGGCTGTTCGAACAGACAAGTAAGAGAATTCCCCCGGGAATTCTTTTTTTGTTCCCCGGATCATATATTGAACTGAAGTGGGACGGGGAGCTGTATCATGGGCATTGCGAGCAGAAATGCATTCTTTACGGCAGACAGTTTTTTAGGAATAGCTCTGGCAGGCCTTTTAACAGGCATAACTGGAACGGGGATTGGCGGGCTTACAGCCTTTTTTTCTCAATCGGTATCGAAACGGATTCAAAGCACTCTTCTTGAGTTTACAACAGGCATTATGATCAGCATGGTCTGTATGGAATTGCTGCCTGAAGGCTATAAGACGGCAGGTTTTTTTTATACCTCCGTCGGGCTTCTATTGGGCGTGCTGATGATCATTGTTGTTGATGAAATTCTGCGTTCGTATATGAATAAGGGAGGAAGGACCCCCGTGACACTTTCTGGTTGGATGATGGTTTTCGCAGTTTCTCTGCATAATCTACCCGAAGGCTTTGCAGTAGGGGCCGGATTTCAGACCGGTACAAGTGTTGGAATAACACTGTCCATTGCAATTTTGCTGCACGATATTCCAGAAGGAATGGCTATGGCAATTCCCCTGAGGCTGGGAAAAGTAAAACCATTCAGAGTTTTTGTCATCACAATATTGTCAGGATTGCCCATGGGTGTGGGGGCTTATCTTGGTGCAGCCTTTGGAAGCATTTCGGACGCGTTCTCGGCTGTTTGTCTCGGCCTTGCAGGCGGTGCCATGCTGTATGTCAGCCTTGGTGAATTGATGAACGAATCCCGCAAGCTCTACAGGGGCAGAATTCCCCTTGTCGGCAACATTGCCGGCTTCTTAGCCGGCGCCCTGATCTCCGTTTTACAGGGGGGACAGGTTCCTATGTAAATGTTATGACAACCGACCACAACCAGATGGGAGAGATCCATTGGCTCAATTTGACCAGGGGGAAAGTCCGTTGGTTCGTATATGCAGGGGGAAAGGTTATATTTCTAGGTCAGAGGGCTCAGTTCTTTGGCTCAATTCAACCAGAGAGTGGGGCCTTGGCATCTTGGACCAATATGTTCAGAGTATCCAGTCACTTTGGTCCAATTATAAGAACGAAAGCCTCACCCTTTGAATTAATAGTAACCAAAGGGGACAAACCAGAGGGGACAAACCAGAGGGGACAAACCAGAGGGGACAAACCAGAGGGGACAAACCAGAGGGGACAAACCAGAGGGGACAAACTAGAGGGGACAAACCAGAGGGGACAAACCAGAGGGGACAGGTCCCTTAGCTCAATTTGACCAAGGGACCTGTCCTCTCTGGTCAATAGTAGACATAAGATTTACATAGGAACCTGTCCCCAATGTAAATTCCCAGTGTAAATGCCGAAAATTAAAATGCTCCGCCGGGTGGCAGAGCATTTCACCATTTTGACCAGATTATCCGTTAATCTTATCTTTTAAGCCCTTGCCTGCCTTAAAAACAGGTGCCTTGGAAGCAGGAATTGTGATTTCTGCCTTGGTCTGTGGGTTTCTTCCCTTTCTTTCAGCCCTTTGCTTTACTTCGAAAGTTCCGAAGCCAACCAGAACTACCTTTTCGCCTGCAACCAGAGCGTCTTCAACGGAAGCAACTAATGCATTCAGAGCAGCTTCGCTGTTCTTTTTGCTTAAGCCTGATTTTGCAGCTATGGCATTTACTAATTCTGTTTTGTTCATACAAGATAACCTCCCGCACTTAATTTCGACATCATTTTATAATGAAAACCCTACAAAGTCAAGTATTTGAGGTTATTATTTGAAAAATATTTTTAAATATTTTCCAGTAAGGATTCATTACTGTTGATTGGGCTTCTTTTTCAACGGTGATAAAATGCAACAAATAATTTTCATGCAAAATATAAATAGAAAACTGTCGTTGCAGCCTGAAATTTATACATTCTTGTCTTTCTTTACAAACAGGGTGCCCACCTTTTCTCCATGTAGAATTTTAAATACATTAAATGGATCATCTCCATTTGCCAGAACCATATGGATTCCGGAATTGGTGGCGATATCGGCTGCACTCAGTTTGGTTCTCATTCCGCCGGTACCAAGCTTTGATCCTTCGCCGCCTGCATAATTCCATATTTCATCGGTTAATTCTGTCACGGTATCGATCAGTTTGCAATCATCACGTTCCTTTGGGTTTCCATCATAAAAGCCATCTCTGTCAGTCAGAATGATCAGTAGATCAGCATGAACCAATTGAGAAACCACGGCTGAAAGCGTATCATTGTCTCCGAAGTGATCCAGGGCGGTCACCTCATCGGTGGATACCGTGTCATTTTCATTGACAATACCGAGAACATGCTGCTGAATCAGATGCTCAAATGTATTTTCAATGTTTTTTCTTTTTACATCATCGTATATATCATGCTTTGTCATAAGAATCTGAGCAACGAATTGATTATAAGTGGAAAACATTTTACTGTATATATTCATCAGCTCACACTGACCAATGGCAGCCAGAGCTTGTTTGAACCCCATGACTTTGGGACGTTCCTTCAGGTTCAGCTTGCCCATTCCCACACCAATAGACCCCGAAGAAACCAGTATGACCTCATAACCTTGGTTGATCAGCTCAGAAATCATCATGGCCAGTCGGTCCATCCTGACTAAATTCATCCGGCCTGTCTGATGGGTTAAAGTGGATGTTCCGACTTTAATGACAATCCGTTTCACATTTTTTAGCATTTCTCTTGTTTGATCCGACATCATAAGCACTCCTCAATTTTGTTACCATAACTGGTTTTGAATATTATATCACAGATATCATGCATGGGAACAGATCAATTCTTAAGCGGTGCCGTAGGTTCACTAAGCAGTACCGGCATCGGTTACAGTTTTCTTGATAGATAGGACATCCTGCGATATACTATAACGAGATACACAAACACCATGGAGATTATGATGGAGACAAAATATATCAAGGTTGATATTTCAGAGCTGAACAAGCTTTCAGAACCGGCACAAGCCATCCGAAGGGGAGAACTGGTGGCTTTTCCGACTGAAACCGTTTATGGTTTGGGAGCGAACGCTTTAAATGTGGATGCGGTGCGTTCTATTTTCACCGCAAAAGGGCGACCTAATGACAATCCGTTGATTGTGCACATAGCGCATATCGATATGCTGAAACCCCTTGTTGCAGGAATAAAGCCGGATGCTTTAAAGCTGATCGCTGCCTTTTGGCCGGGCCCCTTAACGCTGGTGTTTCAAAAATCACCCGTTGTGCCGCCGGAAATCACCGGCGGCCTTGATACGGTAGCCATTAGAATGCCCGATCACCCCGTAGCGCTTGAGCTCATTCAAAAAGCGGGGGTTCCCATAGCGGCACCCAGCGCGAACCGATCTGGAAAACCAAGCCCAACGCTGGCCGAGCACGTATTGGAGGATATGAACGGGCGCATATCCTGGATTATCGACGCAGGCTCCTGCAGGGTTGGGCTGGAGTCCACCGTTTTGGACCTGACAGGTGATATCCCCACCATCCTGAGACCCGGCGGCATCACACCAGAAATGATTCAACAGGTGACCGGAAGGGTTCAATTGGATTCCGGTTTAATAGACGGAAGAGGCACGGAAAAACCCAAATCACCCGGTATGAAATATGTTCATTATGCGCCGAAAGGCGAAGTCATCGTTGTTTCCGGAGAGCAGAAAAAAGTTGTTCAGTGGATAAACCAATCTGCCCGAAAGGATGAAGCAGCCGGGATTAAATCGGTGGTGCTTGCGGCCATGGAACATCTTTCAGATTATACGGTGCATATCGGCAAAGCGTTTGGTGCAGCTGGGCACCCGGAAGAAATGGCGATGAATATCTTCAGGCTCTTCAGGGACTGCGACCAGCTGGGGGCTCATAAAATCTATGTGGAAGCCATCCCAAAGGAGGGCATAGGGCTTGCTGTCATGAACCGCCTTGAAAAAGCCGCCGGAAGAAAGATTGTAAAGCTGGAGTAAGCAAGCTCCATATGAACAGGGATGCTGAAAGGAATGTCACATGAAAAAAAACATTTTGTTTGTCTGTACGGGAAACACATGCAGAAGCCCCATGGCAGAGGCCTTGTTTCAAAGGATTCTTGTAAAAACAGGCCGTGACAATGAATACTCCTGCTGCTCGGCAGGGGTATATGCCTATGAAGGAGACCCGGCATCCGCCGAAGCAAGGAAGGTCATTGAGAAATATGGCCTGAATCTTTCCGGACATGCTGCAAGGATACTTGCCGATGAAGCAATCCGGGAAGCCTTTCTCATTCTGACCATGACCGGGAATCACAAGCGCATGCTCCTGGATGTTTACCCCGGTGCAGCCGATAAGGCCTTTACCTTGAAGGAATTTGCCGGGTTTGACAGCAACCGCTGGGATATTCAGGACCCTTTCGGGCAGGATATATCGGTTTACCAGGCTTGCGCCGAGGAACTGGAGGCCGCGCTCCATAAAATTATGGATAAGCTTTGACAACAGATCGGATATCTTATAAAATGGCTATAGTAACTTACTGCTGCCAAACATCAAATAAAACAAGAATTTGATGTTTGGCAGCTGTGAGTACCGCTGTTGGGTTGTGGGCGTAGCCCACTTTAGATACTTTTGTGACAGTAAAATGGATTACTTGCCTAAGGCCTATATCTCGCAGCAGGTTATGCACCGACAGCGGTTTATAAGGCTTTCACGGCTGAGAAAAAGAATAAACAGGAAAGAGAGAAGCGGTGGCAATATGCTTGCAATAGGTAGCGATCACGGTGGATTTGAATTAAAAGAGTTGGTCAAGGAGTATTTAAACAGACAGAATATCCCGTATCAAGATTATGGTACCTGCAGCACTGCAGCAGTTGACTACTCCGACATCGGTTTGGAAGTTGCCAAGGGTGTGGCGGCAGGTGAAGCAGATACGGGAATTATTATATGCGGCACCGGCATTGGCATTTCTATCACGGCCAACAAGGTTCCGGGTATCCGTGCAGCATTGTGTACCGACTCCTATATGGCAAGAATGGCCAGGGAGCATAACAATGCCAACATACTGGCATTGGGGGGCCGGGTTCTTGGTCCGGAGCTGGCACTGGATATCGTAAAAACCTTTATTGAAACCCCATTTTCACACAGTCCCCGTCATCAGGCAAGGATTGATAAAATTTCAAAGATTGAAGAACGCTATTGTATAAAATAATCAAATGGAATGTTCCATAACGAACATTCCATTTTACATGAATAACCCATATGACGACAGCTTCACCGCATTCGCTTTCATACAAGGCATAAGCGGCAAAACAAAAAAATGGAAGGCAGGTTGCAACCATGCAAAACAAAGACAATGTATTTATCTTCGATCATCCGCTCATTCAACACAAGGTTTCCTTATTGCGTGACAAGAACACCAGCTCCAAGGAATTTCGTGAACTTGTTTCGGAAATCTCCGTCTTAATGGGGTATGAAGTCACCCGGGACATTCCCTTAAAGGAAGTCGAAATTGAAACCCCGGTGGGCTTTGCGAGGGCAAAGGTCATCTCGGGCAAAAAGCTGGCGGTGGTTCCCATCCTCAGGGCAGGTCTTGGCATGGCCGATGGCTTTCTGAACCTGGTTCCCATGGCACGCGTGGGTCATATCGGCATATACCGCGATCATGAAACGCTGGAGCCGGTGGAGTATTACTGCAAGCTGCCGTCCGATGTGGATGAAAGAGATGTTGTATTGGTTGATCCCATGCTTGCAACCGGTGGATCGGCCTGTGATGCTGTAAAATTCATTAAAAAGCGCAATGTAAAGAGCATTAAGTTCATGTGCCTGATCGCATCCAAAACCGGCATAGAAAGGCTTCACCGCGAACATCCGGATGTAGCCATATACTGTGCGGCGGTCGATGAAAAGTTGAATGAACACGGGTATATCGTGCCTGGCCTGGGTGATGCCGGTGACAGGCTGTTCGGGACAAAATAACGGAAAGGATGATTTCTGTGAGGCCATCGTGGGATGAGTATTTCATGGACATTGTGGAGCTTGTGAAAAAGCGATCCACCTGCATGAGACGCCAGGTTGGGGCATTAATTGTAAAGGAAAAACGCATCCTGGCAACCGGGTACAACGGTGCGCCGGTTGGGTGCAAGCATTGCGAGGATATCGGCTGCCTGCGTGATGAACTGAATATTCCTTCCGGGCAGCGGCATGAAATCTGCCGGGCTGCCCATGCCGAGCAGAACGCCATTGTTCAGGCGGCCTATTCGGGAACCAGCGTGAAAGACGGGATTATGTACGTAACCACCCAACCCTGTGTATTGTGCGCAAAGCTGATTATCAACGCCGGTATTGTGAAAATCGTCTTTAAGGGGGACTACCCCGATGAGCTTGCCATGGAGCTGTTAAAGGAAGCAGGGGTCAGGGTTGTCAAGTATGAGGATTCCTATTTTCACCCATAAAAACAGGCTGAAAAAATTATTAACAAAATGTTGCAAGATGTGATATAATGAAATGGTTTATGGGCAGCTAACCGTAAACAGTGTACAAAAGATAAACCATGGTGTTATGATCAGGTATTCCTGCGAGGTTTATAAATCACCGCATTTGTGGGGAGAATAAGCAGTGAATGCTGATTGGAAGAGGTGCGACAGTGAATTATGACAGGATATGAATATATTATTCCCTTTGCCATAGCGTTAATAGTTTCTTTCTTTTCATGTCCCATAGCCAAGCGGATTGCGGTTCGCCTGAATGCTATTGATGTGCCGAAGGATGACAGGAGAATGCATAAAAAGCCCATCCCATTAATGGGCGGGCTTGCTGTCATTGCGGGCTTTCTGGTTTCTATCATCTATGTTTTTCTGGTTTATCAGCCTGCCGAGCTGATAGCCTGGCTGGATGAGGTTTCGTCAACAAAGGTTTTGGGCTTTTTTGTCGGCATGACCATCATTATTGCCATGGGGGCTTACGATGATATTCATCCGCTCAGCTCCAAGGTAAAGTTTCCCATTCAGCTGCTTGCAGCCTCCATAGTTGTATTAACAGGCACACAAATAAAGTTTATTACCATATCCATCAGTGATGTCCGCTATGTCAGTGTTGGAAATACGCTGTCCATCATCCTGTCCATCTTTTGGATAGCCGGCATCACCAACGCGATTAATCTGATAGACGGCCTGGATGGCCTGTCCGCCGGTGTTTCCGGCATTGCTTCCATTTCACTGTTCTTTGTTTCGATCATGATGGCTCCCGATGTGCATGTTATTTTCTCTGTGCTATACATTGCTCTGGCCGGTGCCATTATGGGCTTTCTGCCATTTAACTTTAACCCCGCAAAGATTTTTATCGGATCCACCGGTGCCTATTTCCTCGGTTTCATGCTATCGGTCATATCCATCGAAGGCGCGACGAAAGCATATACCGCGCTGACCATGGTGGTTTCGCTGATTGCGTTGGGTCTTCCGATAGTTGATACGCTTTTTGCAATTCTGCGTCGCTTGATTAATCGCAAGCCTATCGGCGAAGGGGACAGGGGGCATATTCATCACCGGTTAATTGATATGGGCATCTCACCAAAGTTCTCGGTAACCATCCTGTATGTGGTCAGCGGCGCGTTGGGGCTGATATCTATTCTGCTGGCGAACAAAGGCGTTTTACCCGCCATTATCATCATCGTCATCATTTTTGTGTTCGTCGTTGGCGGGGCACGGTATTTTGGGGAGATCATCGGGGACAAACAACAAAAAACCATTGAAGGCGCTGCAGATGAAAACACCGACAAAGAGAAAGCCCCGGCCTACAAAGCCAGACCCAATGAAAAGCTGTAAGGAAGATTTCAGATATGAACCATAAACCTGTTATCTTAACTGTTTTCGGAACCAGGCCTGAGGCTGTAAAAATGGCACCACTGGTGAAAACCATTGCAGCCTGCGGCGATCTAGTCTCCAGGGTGTGCGTAACCGCGCAGCACCGTCAAATGCTGGATCAGGTGCTTCAGATTTTCAATGTTGTTCCGGATTATGACCTGGATATCATGAAAACCCGCCAAACCCTTGGCGGAATTACAAGAATGGCTTTGGAGGGCCTGGAAGGCGTTCTGCAGGAGTTAAAGCCGGATATGGTCCTTGTACACGGAGACACCTCCACCACCTTTGCAGCCTCTCTGGCCGCCTTTTACGCGAAGATTTCCGTGGGGCATGTGGAAGCAGGCCTTCGCACGTATGATAAATATTCTCCATTTCCCGAAGAAATGAACAGAAAGCTGACCGGCTGCATAGCCGATCTTCATTTTTCACCCACAGAAACTAATTTCCAGAACCTAATCAAAGAAGGGATTAACCCCGACACAATACATATCACCGGAAACACCGTGATTGACGCCCTGCGCACAACAATTGTTCAAGACTACTCCTTTGAGGATGAGACCTTAAGAAAACTCGATTTCGCCGGAAAACGGCTTATTTCCGTTACGGCGCATCGCAGGGAAAACCTTGGAAACCCCCTTGAAAATATTTTTCACGCTTTGAAAACCATTGTGTTGAAATATCCAGATGTGGAAATTGTGTATCCCGTTCACCTGAACCCTGCGGTTCAAGAGCCCGCCAAGGCTATTTTAGGCGGTGTCGAGCGGGTGCATTTGATAAACCCGATTCAGGTGCAGGACATGCATAACCTGATGGCTAAATCCTATTTAGTGCTTACAGACTCAGGCGGTCTGCAGGAAGAGGCGCCTTCATTGGGCAAGCCCGTGCTTGTTGCCCGCAATGAGACCGAGCGCCCCGAGGCAGTGCAGGCTGGAACAGTTAAGGTGATTGGAACGGAGCTTGAACGGGTGGTTTCGGAAACTTCTCTGCTGCTGGATGATGATGCAGAATACCAAAGGATGGCGCGCAGCGTCAACCCCTATGGAGACGGGCATGCATCCGAGCGAATCCTTGAGGCTATTCGCTATTGGTTTGGTATCACCGACAAACGCCCGAAGTCATTTCATACAAACGTCAATCCGTGAAACTGAACGGATGATGGAACGCCTTGATTCGCTTAAGAGATAGGCAGGTTATATAAATATTGTTAGAGATGGGATAAAATAAAGGGTCATTCAAGGGTAATGGCCTTTTCTTTTTCCTGACATATTGACACTGAAAAAGCTTTAAATTGTATTGTCAACATAATACTTTCCGTTTCCAGCAGATAGAATCCTTCCTTTCCTTACAAGATGTGAAAAAAAGAGGTTTTCATCCACACGAATGTCTGAAGGTAACACAGCATGATTTTTGTCAATTGCCCCAGCATTCAAAAATCTCTTTATGGTAATTTTTCTTCTAATACATGATGTAGGGAAAATCTTCATCCTAAACCCCCTATAGTTCCGGAATATTTAGTATTTTCATACACAATATTATACTTCAACCCATATGAAATTCAAACACTCCGAGTGTTACTGTCAATTGTTCTACTGTCGTAGAAGATAAGGAACTTTTTACAGAAGATGTTTATGTGCGAAGGGATGTCATCCAGAGCGCAGCGAAGGATCTGATCAGAAGAAAAGTGAGATCCTTCACTCCGTTCAGTATGAAGCCTGCGCCTTATTACCGTAACTCATGGATTCATGTACAAACCATTCAATGAGCTTTGCGGGAGAATGCAAAATGATTGCATTCAGGCAATAAACATGCTACAATAAAAACAAACATACGTTCGGGTGATTTTGTGGAATTGATGGAGAAACTAAAGATACTGGCTGACTCGGCAAAGTATGATGTGTCCTGCTCATCGAGCGGCAGCAATCGCAAAAATACAAAAGGCGGAATCGGAAACGGGAATATGGCGGGCATTTGTCATTCCTGGGCGGATGACGGGCGTTGCATCTCGCTGCTGAAAGTCTTGTTTTCTAACGCGTGCACCTATGACTGCGCCTATTGTGTAAACCGTATTACCAATGATATTCCCAGGGCCAGCTTCACCCCCGAAGAGCTGTGTGAACTAACCATTCAGTTTTATCGAAGAAACTATATCGAAGGGCTGTTTCTAAGCTCAGCCGTTATGAAATCACCAGATTACACGATGGAGCGCATGATCAAGGCTTTGAAAATGCTGCGCGTGCAACACCGGTTTAACGGGTATATCCACTTTAAAGCCATTCCGGGCGCGGATCAGAAATTAATCGATGAAGCCGGCCTTTATGCCGACAGAATGAGCATTAACATAGAGCTGCCGTCAAAACAAAGCCTGAAGCTTCTGGCGCCCCAAAAACAGCCTGAAAAAATCATCACGCCCATGTCTTACATCAGTGGAAGAATTCAGGAAAACAAGGAACAGCGCAAAATAATGCGCAGCACCCCATCCTTTGTGCCAGCCGGACAGTCCACGCAAATGATCGTTGGGGCCACACGGGATCATGATGCATCCATTCTGCATTTATCAGAACAGCTTTATCAGCGGTATTCACTGAAAAGAGTTTATTATTCGGCCTATGTACCTGTTAATCAACACCCGAACCTTCCGGCTGTATATACCGCACCGCCGCTGCTCCGGGAGCATCGAATATATCAAGCCGACTGGCTGCTCCGTTTTTATGGGTTTAGGGCTAAGGAACTTCTGGATGAACAACATCTCGATTTCAATATGGATGTTGATCCCAAATGTGATTGGGCACTGAGGCATCTGGATCAATTCCCGGTTGAAATCAATCGGGCTCCCTATGAAATGCTACTTCGCATTCCTGGGGTCGGGGTTC
>LSQX01144096.1_pt1 | contig 32911 bp, 21 predicted proteins | sample 654561 | NCBI WGS metagenome assembly LSQX01 (sample SAMN04489861, study PRJNA283612) | anaerobic digester metagenome | isolation source: 4 biogas reactors fed with cattle manure at either 37C or 55C with and... | place: Denmark: Kongens Lyngby | collected 2014 | reverse complement strand
ACTACCAACTACCAACTACCAACTATGAGATGTTTTATTGTATAAAGGAACATAGGGCGGTAGAAAATAACTAAAGTGATTTTTACTAGGAAAAATCCTATTGACTGGGAGGAAAGAATATGACACCGGAAGGAAGGCTTATAATAATTGGCGGGGCGGAGGACAAGCAGGGTGAGTGCGAGATTCTCAAAGAGGTAGCTGCGGCGGCCGGCGGCGGTAGCGGTAAACTGCTAATAGTCACCACTGCCACCTCCAACCCAGAACCGGCGGGGGGGACCTACGCCCGGCTGTTTGAAGGGCTGGGTGTGGGCGATGTCCGGGCCATTGGCATAGAAAGTAGGCAAGACGCCGACCGGAAGGAGGTACAGGAGGCGCTGGAGGGAGCAACCTGCGTTTTTTTTACCGGCGGGGACCAGCTAAGGATTACCAGCATACTGGGGGGCACCAAGGTGGGGCCTTTGCTAAAGAGATTGTTCCGCTCGGGCATTGCAATCGCAGGCACCAGCGCCGGGGCTTCCGCCATGAGCAGCACTATGATAGTGACCGGGGAAGAGGAGGACTCTCCGAGAAAATGCACCGTAAAGATGGCGCCGGGCCTGGACCTGCTGAACGGCTGTGTCATAGACCAGCATTTTGCCCAGCGGGGCAGGATAGGGCGCCTTATGTGTGCAGTGGCGCAAAACCCCCATGTGCTTGGCATAGGCATAGACGAAGACACTGCGGCGGTAATAGAGGCCAATCACCTGAAGGTTTCCGGGTCCGGGGCGGTGACGGTGGTGGACGGAAGTACTCTAAGTTACAGCAACGTTTCCGAAACCAGGCCAGACCAGCCGCTTGCGCTTATGGGGGTTACCATCCACGTACTACCCAAGGGCTATGGGTTTGACCTTTTGCAGAGAAAACCAATACACTATCAATCTCGGGAGGATTAAAATGAGGATACTGGAAAGAAGAATACTAAGGGGCAGGAACATTTACAGTCACAGCCCGGTTATAAGGCTTACGGTAGACCTTGAGGACCACTGCGATATCCCCACCTGCGACATAGAACGGTTCAACGAAAGGCTGTTAAAGCTATTGCCTGGCCTTGCCAATCATCATTGCTCAAGGGGCTACGCCGGAGGCTTCAAGGAAAGGCTTATAGAGGGCACCTACCTGTCCCATGCGCTGGAGCACGTGGTAATAGAGCTTCAGAACGTTGCCGGCTACGACGTATGGTTCGGCAAGGCCAGGAGGTCGGATACGGGGGATTGCTATTACGTGATATACGAATACCTCAATGAGGACGTTGGACTGGAAGCGGGGCGGGCGGGGCTGGACCTAATAAATGGCCTTATTGAGGGCAGGGAAACAGACATAGACAAGGTTATCGGCTACTTAAGGGAGATAGGCAAGGAGACCGACCTGGGACCCAGCACCCTTGCCATAGTTGAGGAGGCAAAGCTTAGGGGCATACCCTTTATGAGGATGGGCAGCGGAAGTATGATCCAGATGGGTTATGGCAGGTACCAGAAGAGAATAGAGGCCACCATCACCGAAAATACCAGCTGCATATCGGTGGACATTTCCTGCGATAAGACGGTCACAAAGGAACTGCTGGCCGAAGCGGGCATTCCGGTCCCGGACGGGGGCGTGGCCTACGGCCAGGATTCTGCTATTGCACTCGCCCGGGACCTTGGGTACCCGGTGGTGGTAAAACCCAATAACGGCAACCAGGGAAGGGGTGTCACGCTGAACATAACCTCCGACGAGCAGCTTTTCAAGGCATATCAACTGGCATCGGCAATAAGCCACAAGGTAATAGTGGAAAGGCAGATAGAGGGTAGCAATTACAGAGTCCTTGTGGTGGGGGACAGCGTTGTGGCGGTGTCCGAAAGGCTACCCGCTGCGGTGGAAGGGGACGGTGTTCACAGCGTCAAGGAGCTGATAGAAATGGAAAACTCCGACCCCTTAAGGGGAGACGGTCACGAGAAGCCTCTAACCAAGATAAAGGTGGACGACCATGTAATGTTCACGCTGGGGAAACAGGGCCTTGACCTTAACTATATACCCCGGCGGGGAGAGACGGTAACGCTGCGGGAGAACTGTAACCTGTCCACCGGCGGCAAGGCGGTGGACAGGACCGACAGGATACATCCCCAGGTATCCATGATGGCGGTACGGGCCGCCGGCATTATAGGCCTTGACGTGGCGGGGGTGGATATTACCACCACCGATATTTCCAAACCCCTAAAATCCACCGGGGGAGCAATAATAGAGGTAAACGCGGCACCCGGTATAAGGATGCACCACTACCCAAGCCGCGGCAAGGCTAGGAACGCCGCCCGGGCCATAGTGGACATGCTCTTTCCCCGGGGCAGCCAGTACTCCATACCGATAGTATCCATAACGGGTACCAATGGAAAGACAACCACAGCCAGGCTGCTGTCCTCCATATTGTCCATAAGCGGGTACAATGTGGGCTGTACCACCACCGGCGGGATATATATAAACCATAAATGCATCCTTGGCGGTGATACCACCGGCCCTTCAAGCGCCCGTACCGTGCTGGCGGACAGGACGGTGGACATAGCGGTGCTGGAAACCGCCCGGGGAGGAATGGTACGCTCCGGTCTTGGCTATGACCTTGCGGACGTGGGGATTATCACCAACATAACAAACGATCACCTTGGCATTGACGGAATTGAGACCCTGTCCGACCTGGCCTATGTCAAGAGCCTGGTGGTGGAGGCAGTAAAATACAACGGTTATGCCGTCTTAAACGCCGACGATGCCATGACGGCGGAGGTGGCAGGACGGGTAAAGAGCGATATTATATATTTTTCACAAAGAGATGACAATATGCTAATTCTCAAGCATATAAATAATGGAAGGACGGCGGTGTTTGTAAAGGACGGTACAATATTAATCGCCAAAAACGGCAAGTACTACCCGGTGATAGGGGTGGATGATCCTCCCTGCACAATGGGCGGCAGGCTTAAGCACAACGTGGAAAACGTCCTTGCGGTCATTGGCGGTGCCTATGCCCTTAACGTACCGGTGGGCGATATAGTAACCGGTCTTAAAACCTTCCACAACGACCATCAGAACAATCCCGGTCGGTTCAACATATACAACGTGGGCAGCTTCAGGGTGCTGGTGGACTACGGGCACAACCCCGCCGGCTACAGGGTGGTGGGTGAGGCCCTGGCCACGCTAGGGGCCGAAAGGCTGATAGGAATAATAGGAGTGCCAGGAGACCGGCTTGAGCGGGACATGATAGAGGTGGGGTCCATATGCGCTGGAATATTTGACAAGGTATACATAAAGGAGGATAAGGACCTAAGGGGCAGGAAAGTCGGTGAGACCGCCGGATACATGATGGAGGGTCTTATACGGGAAGGTTTCCCCCGGGATAAGATTATACTGGAATACGATGAGACAAAGGCCCTTTGGATGGCCATGAGGAATGCCCGGCCCGGTGACCTTATTGCGATTTTCTATGAAGACCTACAGCCGGTTTTGGATACCATTGAGAGGGCTGCGGCTATAATGCAGGCAAAACCAAGACATAAGGAATTGCTTCAAAAAAGCGCAGGCAAGTGAATAAATTGCCAGGGTGGTATTGGAGAATCTCGCCGCCCGGTATATAATTATCTATATAGAGAACACGTACTCCCTAAAGGGGGAAGACCATGGCGGAAACTCAGCTTAAAGCCCGGGCAAAAATAAATCTAACGCTGGACGTGAAGGCACGGCTAAGGGACGGATATCACTCGGTGGAGATGGTGATGCAGCAGATAGACATTGCCGACCGGGTGAGTATAGGTACCGGCGATGGAAGCGGTCCCATCCTGGTGGAAAGCGACAGTCGCTATGTACCGGACGGGGAGGCCAATATAGCCTACCGGGCGGCACAGCTTATCAGGAAGAGGTACGGTATAGACCGACCAGTAACGGTGTTTATCGAGAAGAACATACCGACAGCCGCCGGGCTTGGCGGCGGTAGCGCCGACGCAGCGGCGGTCATTCTAGGCCTTAACCGTCTTCTCGGGCTTAACCTGGACCTGCGCGAAATGATGCGCCTTGGAGCAGACCTTGGCGCCGACGTACCCTTTTGTATAATGGGAGGTACCGCCCTTGCCCGGGGGAAGGGAGAGGTTCTCACTCCCATTGTCTCCGCTGCTGTCCTTGATATTCTCCTTGTAAAGCCGCCGGTTTCGGTTTCCACAGCCTGGGCTTATCGGAATCTTGACCTGTCGTCCATTACCAAAAGGCCGGATAATGCCGGTATGATTGCAGCCCTCGAAGCGAGGGACAGGGAAAGAATAGCCGAAGGGATGGTAAACGTACTTGAAGAGGTGACGGTCTCAAAGCATACCGAGATTTCTGAAATAAAAAGCCGCATGTTGGAACGGGGAGCTTTGGGTACGGTAATGTCCGGTAGCGGGCCCACCGTTGTGGGGCTCTTCGGGGACGGCAGGAAGGCGAAAGAGGCGGCAAAAATTTTTATGGAATCCTATAAAGAGGTAATTGTAACTAAAACTGTGCCAACAAAAGAGGGTGAGTAGATGGTTAATGCGATAATTCTTTCAGGGGATAAGAATAAAGACTTGTCCGGCGGATATACAAAGGCCCTGGCCAGGATAAAGGACAGGGTTATGATTGAATACGTTGTGGCTGCCCTTGACGGGAGCTATCTCACAGACAATATCGCGGTGGTGGGCCCGGCGGACCAGCTGGGGCCATGCCTGGGAGACAGGGTCTCTTACATAGTGGAGGGCGTGGAGGACCTTATCGACAATACCATGATAGGTATAGAACTCTTCAAAGAGGACCCGAGGGTGCTGGTGCTTACCTGCGATATTCCCTACCTCACCCCCGAGGCGGTGGACCACTTTATAGAAAAAAGCGAAGCGACCGGGGCGGACCTGTGCTATCCTATAGTGAGCAAGGCGGATAATGAGCGAAGGTTCCCGGACACCAGGAGGACCTATGCCAAGCTGAAGGACGGTACCTTTACCGGCGGCAACATGTTTTATGTTAACCCGCGGGTGGTGGAAAAGTCGGCAGCTATTGCAAGGCGGCTGGTGGAATACAGGAAAAAGCCCTGGAAGATGTGCAGTGTGCTGGGCTGGGACTTTGCGTTCCGATTTATGGCGGGCAACCTCACCATAGCCGGGGTGGAAGAGCGGCTGTCCACGATACTGGATATTAAGCTTGCGGCAATAATTTCGCCCTACCCCGAGGTAGGCAACGACGTGGACAAGGAGAGGGATTTGTTGCTTGCTAGGGAACATATGGAGAAAATAGGTTAAACGGCGCAAGCCGTTTTTTCTTTTGCCACATTTTTGAATAACCCGGCGGTGAAGTGCAAACATTATAATTAGTGGTTAGTGGCTGGTTGTTATTGTATTAAAGGGGTGTCCCCTGACCATAGAAGGGACATTCCTTATAACGACAATTATGGAGGTAGCCGTACCTATGGAGTTTATCGGAGGGGTTTTCAAAGACATCTGGCGGGATACCAAGGCGCTTTACAACATATACACTATGCTGCTTGGCATGGGCATAGGCGTTTTTTGTTATTTTGTGGATGGGGAAAGCTACGGTAAAAAGGGCCTTAAGAGGGAAAAAATCGCGGCCAAGTTGACGGGGCTATTTTTGTTTGTATTCGCTGCCGGACTATATATTCTTGTATTAATCTTCTAGGAGGCCTGAAATGGGGTTTCTGAGCATGCTTACCGCAAAAAAACAAAAGAAAAAGCCGGAACTGGAGGGGGGGAAGGATAAGGCTTCCTCCTCGCTGGATAAAAACTTAAGGTACCTAAAGGACAAACTGGAAGACTGTGACGACATCGTATATCGGGAGTTCAGGGTAGGGAACAGGCAGCAGTTCCGCTTTGTCCTTGTCTATGTTGACGGGCTTATAGACAGGGACATGATAGACCAGGAGGTGCTTAATTCTCTCATGCTGCAGGCAAGGCAGGCCAACTTAAGCCCCGGCATCCTTACCGGGGACGTTTTCAGCCTTGCGCTAAGGAGTGCCCTGACCACCGGTGAGGTAAAGGAGGAGGAATACATCGATAAATCGATGATATCCCTCCTGTCCGGCGATTCCCTCGTTTTGGTGGACGGTTTTAAAAAGGTGCTGGTTATTGGTTCCAAGGGGTGGCCCAGCCGGGGGGTGCAGGAGCCCCAGACCGAAGTGGTTATACGGGGCTCAAGGGACGGATTCACCGAGACAATGAGGGTTAACACCGCCCTTTTAAGGAGAAGACTTAGGGACCCCAACCTGAAAATAAAGCAGATAAAGGTGGGTGTCCGCACAAGGACCGATATTGCCATTGCCTATATGGACAACATTGTGGACAAAAATGTACTGGAACAGGTGGAAAATAGGCTGGAAAGCATCAACATAGACGCGGTGCTGGAAAGCGGTTATCTTGAGGAATTCATAGAGGACTCCTGGCATTCGCCCTTTCCCCAGGTACAGAACACCGAGAGGCCGGACAGGGTTGCCGCTGCGCTTTTGGAGGGAAGGGTGGCTATAATAACCGACAACACTCCCTTTGTACTGCTGGTACCGGTAACCTTAAACATACTGTTCCAGTCGGCGGAGGATTACTACGAAAGGTGGTTTATCGGCAGCTTCATAAGAATACTAAGGTATGTTTCCGCCCTGATATCCCTGGTGCTGCCCGCGGGATACATAGCCATAACCTCCTACCACCCCGGACTTATGCCCAGTGACCTTGCCCTTTATATTGCCGGCACCCGTATAGGGGTACCCTTCCCAGCATTTTTTGAGGCGGTAATAATGGAACTGACGCTGGAGCTGCTAAGGGAAGCCGGGGTACGCCTGCCGGGGCCCATAGGGCAGACCATAGGCATAGTAGGGGGTCTTGTCATAGGCCAGGCGGCGGTGCAGGCTGGATTGGTAAGCCCCATAATGGTAATAGTGGTGGCCATAACTGCCATTTCGTCCTTTGCCCTTTCCTCCTACAGTATAGGAATATCTCTCAGGATTTTACGGTTTGCTTTGATTATATTTTCTGCCGTGCTCGGGCTATACGGCCTTATGCTGGGTCTTCTTATTATACTGGTGCACCTGTGCTCCCTTAAGAGCTTCGGCATTCCATACCTCTCTCCCCTCGTAGGCAATACCTATTATGAACTGGAGGATTCCTTCATTAGGGTGCCGCTAATAACAATGCACAGGCGGCCCAAAACCCTGGCGGGGGCGAACATGATACGGATTAGGAACAAGGAAGCAATTGGGCCCTTTAGTGGGGGAAGCGCCGGGGTCGGTCAAAAGGGAGGTAAGGCTGGAAGTGGCGGGGATGGAGAAAAAGACAATAAGGATGGGAGCCCTGGGGCCAGCGAAAAGGGCGGTAAGGCTGGGGACGGCGAAGGGCTGGGGACCGGCGAAGGCGAGCATAGCGCCGGGAACAGGAAGGATAAAGCCTGTAGAGAAAAGGCCGGTGGCGGAGATGAAAACAGCGGCAGAGGCGGTAACGGTGGCAAAGATGGTATAAAAAACGGCGGAGGGCCGGGGGGAGGACGGGACACCGATGGATAACCAGGAAAAGATTACTTCAAACCAGCTTATGGCGATAATGATCTCACTCTTGATTGGCATAGGAATAATGTCCCTTCCAAGGACTGTCACCGAGGCGGCAGGCCCTGACGGTTGGCTGCTGGTACCGGCGGGGGGTGTCATAGTAATAATTACATCGGTTATCATATCAAAGCTGGGGCTTTTGTTCCCCGGAAAGACGGTGGTGGAGTACGCCGGTGATGTAATAACAAAACCGCTGGGTTTAATTTTCTTACTGGGTTTATTCGTATACTTTGTAATATTCTGCGCCTTCGAAGCCCGGGTGCTGGCGGAGGTTACTAAGCAGTTCCTGTTAGACCGCACCCCCACCGAGGCCCTGGTGATTACCATACTGCTTGCCTGTGCATACCTGGTCAGGCAAGACATAGCCACCATAGGCCGGATGGGGGAGATGCTGGTGCCGGTGTTCGTTATTCCTACCTTTTTGTTTCTGCTCCCGGTGATACCCCAAATGGACCTAACAAACCTCCTTCCCTTTATGAGGACGCCGCCGCTTAAGTTTTTGACCGGCATCGGGACAACGGTGACCAGTTTCCTGGGCTTTGAAACGCTGCTTCTATTCCATCCTTTCATGGCGAGGCCGAGGGATGCGACAAAGGCAATGGTTACGTCCCTGGCAGCGGTTACGTTTATGTACACGCTGGTGGTGATAGCGACAATGGCCACTTTCGGGATGGTTGAGGTCCAGCGCATTATATGGCCGGCCTTTTCCATGTACAGGGTGATAACGGTACCCGGGGCCTTTATAGAAAATGTCCACGGTGTAATGATGGCCATATGGGTAGTGGCGGTATATACAACACTGGCGGTATTTTTCTTTGCGGCGGTCATCCTGTTAAGCCGGCTTTTGGGCTTAAAGGAGCATTCTTTTATTGTTTTGCCCCTTGCCTTTTTGATATACTTCCTTGCGCTGGTGCCCGGCAACATATCCCAAGTATACAGCTACCTGGATGCTTTCTCCGTATATATGGGAGTGCCCCTGTGCTTTATACTGCCGGTGTTTATATTCATAGTGGCCAGGGTGCGGGGCATGGGCGATGAAAGGGGGAAGGGGCATGAAAAGTATCCTAAAAAGGGCACTTAACGCTTTACTTATCGTTACCCTGGTATTTTCCGTGACCGGGTGCTGGGACAGGGTAGAGATAAACGACAGGATATTTGTGCTTGCGCTGGGCATTGACAAATTCGAGCCCGGTCAGGACGGGCAGGATGAAGAGGGAGACGAAGGGCCAGAGGGCGTGCAGCAGCCGGGGGCCAGCCCCCGGAATCGGATAGTGGTAAGCATAGTGTTTCCAAACGTGGGCCTTTTAAAGGGTGAGGGGGCCATAGTGCCGGAAGAGCCTAAAGCTGCCGTGTCCACGGTGGGGCCCACTATCTTCGAAGCAATGAGACAGTTTAATACACGGTTGTTGGGCAATATATTCTTAGGTCACATAAAGGCCATACTTGTCGGTGAGGAATTGGTTTCCGATGAGAAGCTTTTCCTTGAGGTGCTGGACGAACTGGAGCGGGACCATGAGATTGCAAGGGATGTGGATTTGATGGTGGTTAAGGGCAGTGCAAAGGACGCCCTTTTTATAAAGCCGCTGGTGGAGCCCATTATTGGCAATTACATCGAGCAGATAGTAGAGCAGCGAAGAACCGGGCGGTTTCACAGCAAGGACCTGGGCCAGATTGCAACCAGCATCCGGGAGGTGGGCGGTGCTCCAATTCCCCGGATGCTTGTCGGGGAGAATGAACTCAAGATTGCGGGGACCGGTATAGTAAAGGATTATAAACTGAGGGGATGGCTGGGGGAGATCGAAACCCGGGCGGCCCAGTGGGTTGACAACACGGCGGGTGAGGATGTAATATCGGTTGACATAAGCGGGATTCTGGTGCCCTTTGAGCTTACTGAGCTTAAAAGGCGGATGAAGGTATGGAGGGATGAGTTCGGCGATATTCACCTTGATATAAAGCTGGAAGCCGAGGGCAATATAGAAGGGCATATACTGGAAGTGCACCGGGATGTAATGGAGCAGAGCTTTATTCGGGAGGTGGAAGCGGCGGTTAACCGGGATATGGTGGCGCAGTGCAGAGCGGTTATGAACAAGATGCAGCATGTATTCGGCGTGGATATATGGGACATAGGGGACTATATAAGGAAATTTCACCCGGATATATGGGATGACGTAAAGGATAACTGGACTGAGGAGTTTACCAGGATGAAGGTGCACATAGCCGCCAATGCAAAGGTAAGAAGGGTGGGCATTATCAAATAATGGTTTAAATAATGCCATACATGTAAATACTATATATAACGTGATAAAGACTTTACACAGCTGTCATCCTGAGCGTAGCGAAGGATCTTGCGCAGCGAAGGGCCTTATGTCTGCCTCCGAGAAGATTCTTCGGATTTCGTCCTCAGAACGACATAAGGCGTGTCGGATTCTTCAGGCTTCGCCCTCTTAAGTGACAAGTAAAGAAATGTAATATTATTAACGCTTTATATATAGAACTAAGAAATCTCGATGAAGGTGATAAAATGAGAAAACCCATGGTATATATACTTATACTGGCATTGGCTGTGTGCAGTGTGTACGCATTTGCTGCCCGCGGCGGCGACAGCATGCCCGTTACCGACGCTCTGCTACGGTTCCACATAATCGCCAACAGCGATTCCCCTGAAGACCAGGCGCTTAAGCTTAAAGTCAGGGACAGGATAGTAAGTGAGATAGGCGGAGTGGTTTCGGGCATGGAAACCAAAGAGGAAATTATCGAGTTTTTGCGAGGCAATATGGAATACATAGAAACAATAGCCGGGCAGGAGGTTATGAACGGGAATATGGAATACGGCGCCCGGGGGGAGGTGGGCCAATTTCTTTTTCCCACCAGGTCCTACGGCAGCCTTGTGCTTCCCGCCGGCAGTTACAATGCTCTTAGGATAGTGCTGGGGGACGGAAAGGGAGCCAACTGGTGGTGTGTGATGTTCCCGCCCCTTTGTTTTGTGGATACCAAAAGCTCGGTGGCACTGGCCAAGGATCAGCAGCGAATTGAGGAGATGCTGGACGGGGAGGGGCCGGATGTCCTGTATAGCGTTGATGAAATGGAGGAAGTCCAGGTAAGGGTCCGGTTCAAGGTATTGGAACTGATAAAGCAGTCCGGCACAAAGCTTGCCGAAACCTTCAAATAAGGGACAGGGGACGGTTCTTTGTCCCTTTTTGACCTAGGTCGTACCCCAAGCCGTATGCAGCTTTATCAAAACAGGCTGTACACGGCTTTTTTAGTTCAAACAAAGGGACACGTACCTTGTTTGAAGGTGGTGGTGGACCATTAATCATTACGCTACCGGACGATTTATTATTTTGCAAAAAAGATGTTGCATTGAAGAACTTTTTGTGTTGTAATGTATTAGTACTTTTTATCCGATAAAGGAATGTAATACTGTTAGTGCGTTGTATATATAACGCGATAAAGACTTTACATCTTATAGCGTGTCATCCTAAGCAAAGCGCTTGTCATCCTGAGCGTAGCAAAGGATCTTGCGTAGCGAAGGACCTTATGTCTGCCTCTAAGAGGCTTCTTCGGGCTTCGCCCTCTTAAATGACAAGTAATGTAATATTATTAACGCTTTATATATAGACCAGCCCATAGTTAAATGGATGATTATTATAGAAGACAAGGGGGGTATATATGCCGGACAAAGAGCAAAGAAGAGCGCCCCTGTTCGAGGCGTTGAAGGATTACCATTCGAGGAATGTGACACCCTTTGATGTGCCTGGCCATAAGCACGGTGCGGGGCTGTCCGAACTAGCCGGTTATGTAGGCAAGAAGGTGCTCGAAATTGATGTAAATGCCATGGAGTGCCTTGACAATATAAGCAATCCCATAGGCGTGATTAGGGAGGCGGAAGAGCTTGCTGCCAGGGCCTATGGCGCAGAAAAGGCTTTCTTCCTGGTAAACGGAACCACCTCCGGGGTGCAGGCCATGATTATGGCGGCCTGCAGGCCGGGAGAAAAGATTATACTGCCCCGGAATGCGCACAAATCGGCCATCGCCGGAATGATATTAAGCGGGGCGGTGCCTATATACATCCAACCGGAGATAAACGACGATTTGGGAATAGCGATGGGTATGACCGTGGACAACGTAAAGGAGACAATAGAAAGCCACCCCGATGCCAGGGCGGTGTTTGTTATTCACCCCACTTATTACGGGGCGGTTTCCGACCTTGCTGCCATAGTGGAAGTTGCCCACCGACACGGCATGGCGGTGCTGGCCGATGAGGCCCACGGAGCCCATTTCAATTTTCACCGGCAGCTGCCGGCAAGCGCTATGGAACTGGGGGCAGACGCCAGCGCGTCCAGCACCCACAAGACGGGGGGCTCCCTCACCCAGAGCTCCATGCTTTTAATGAGGGGTGATATGCTAGATTCAAAATATATGAAAACGACACTCAATCTGACCCAGACCACCAGCGCTTCGTACCTATTGATGACATCGCTGGATATCGCCCGAAAACAGTTGGCCACCCGGGGCGAGGAAATACTGGGTAGACTGCTGTCGATAGTGCGGGAGGCTAAGGAGGAGCTAAACACGGTGGACGGTCTTTACGCCTTCGGGAGGGAACTGGTGGGCGATCCGGGGGTATTTGATTACGACGATACCAAGCTGGGTGTTAATGTAAGGGAACTGGGACTTTCGGGCTATGAAGCCGAGAAGCTTTTAAGGAAGGAATACAACATCCAGGTGGAGTTGGCGGATATGTACAATATATTGGCGATAACCGCGGTGGGAGATACTAAAGAATCTATAGGCACCCTTGTGGATGCTCTTAAGGACCTTGCCAAATGCTACCGTAACGGAAACGTTAAGGAAATAACCCGGGGTATGCTAAAAAACCCCGAGGTAGTGGTGTCGCCCAGGGATGCCTATTACAGCAGCAAAAAGCCTGTCCGGCTGGAGGAAGCGGCGGGCTGCGTCAGCGGCGAGAGCATAATGGTGTACCCGCCGGGTATCCCGCTGGTAACCCCCGGGGAGATGATAACAGAAGAAATTGTGGAACACGCCCAGCTTTTAAAGAAGGAGAAGTGCATGTTGCAGGGCACCCAGGACCCCTACGTGGACACCATTCTGGTGCTGGGGCAGTAGGACAAAAAGGGACAAAGAACCGTCCCCTGTCCCTTTTTGCTAGAGCAGGGAGGCGATGAAACGGCACAGGTCGCCGGTAGCCCCCGGCTTTGCCTTCAGCGCCGCAATTTCCCTCATATGGGACAGCCTGATCGGGTTTGCCATCAGCTGGGATATCATACCCTCCAGGTAATCGCCCCTCTTAAACTCCACTGCCATGCCACTGTTTATTAGATACCGCGCGTTCTGCCTTTCCTGGCCGGGGATGGGCGAAATTATGGCAATGGGCAGCCCCATTGTCATGGCTTCGCTTACCGTAAGTCCCCCCGGCTTGGTTACAAGCAGGTCGGAGGCCGCCATTAGGCGGGGGACCTCATCGGTGTATCCGAATACAACGGCTCGCCCAGGGCTGGATGAGGCCACTGCCTCCAGGGAAACCTTTAGCTTTTTGTTGTTTCCGCACACCGCAATAAGCTGTATATCCAGGGAACTGCGAAAGAGACCCGTAAAAACCTCCTTCAGCTTCCCCATCCCAAGGCTACCCCCCATCAGCAGAAGGGTAGTTTTATTCTTTAGGCCCAGGTCTTTCCGGGCACTGCCCTTGTCATAATCCGAGGTAAACCTTTCGTCAATGGGTATGCCAAAGGGTAAAACCCTTTCCTCTGGCACACCCTTCCATTTCATCTCGTATATTAGGTCTTCGTTGGGCACTACATAATAATCAACCCCTTCCCTCAGCCAGAAACTGTGGGGCGAAAAATCCGTAAGCAGTGAAATTATTCTAAAGTCAAGCCTTCTCTTTTTCTTCAGGTAACACACCACCTCCAGCGGAAAGGGGTGGGTGCAAAGGACAATCCCAGGTTTTTTATTTGTAATAAGGCTCTCCATCCGCAGTGCCAGCAGCCGGTTTATTGTAAGGCTGATATCCGAGAGGCTCTCCTCCTTTTCTGCCATGTCATAAAGCTTTCCGTACAGGGCGGGGCTTGCCTTGAGGGTGCCCATGTAGCTGCCTATTACCACCTTGTCTACCACCGGGTTGATGTATTTGAACCAGTCTACTATCTCCACCCCGATATCCCGGTTATGCTTTGCCATATAATCCCTAACCGCCTGGGCGGCCCTCATATGGCCCCCGCCGGCAGCAATGGAAAGTATCAGTACGTCCACCAAAAACCCTCCCCCAAGATAAACCTGTGCCCGATGCAGGCGCCGTCATGTCAAATTTGGGCCAACGGCCGGCCACACATCTGCAGACACCGGTACCGGTACTGTAACACATTCGCACAATAAACTGAAGCTATACTTCAAATTTTATCACAATACCATACTACATATAATGTGCAAAAGACTTTACATCTTCTAGCGTGTCATCCTGAGCGAAGCAGCTGTCATCCTGAGTGAAACGAAGGATCCTGCGCAGCGAAGGACCTGTCCCTAAGAAGATTCTTCGGGCTTCGCTTCTTAAGAATGACAGATAAAGGAGTGTAAACCGCAGGGACCGTCCCCATGGTTTTGCTATTTACTGAATAATGCTTTGCCAAACTACAGAAAATATACGCTGAGGCTAACAAATGAAAGGAGGAGCGGTATTGAAAAAAGCGGTACTGTTACTTACGATAGCGCTTATTATAACCTTTGCTTTCAATATTGTATACCCGCTGTATATGCAATCGGCGGTGGAGACGTCCACCCTTTACTGGGGCTCTACCGGCGACGATGTACGGGAGGTACAGCGAAGGCTTAAGAACTGGGGCTACTACGACGGAGCAGTTGACGGCGTATACGGCCCCAAAACCTTCCAGGCGGTCAAGGACTTCCAGGCCAAGCACGGTATTTCAACCACTGGCACGGTGGGACCCCAGACAAGGGCTGCCCTGGGCATGCCAACGGCGGCCCAGGCAGCAGGCTATACCCCCGCCCGGGGCGCTTCCACCCGGGACAACGTATATCTTATGGCCCAGGCCATCCACGGCGAGGCAAGGGGCGAGCCCTATGTAGGCCAGGTGGCGGTAGGGGCGGTTATTATGAACAGGGTTAACCATCCGTCCTTCCCCAACAGCATAGCGGGGGTAATATTCCAGCCCGGCGCCTTTACCGCCGTTGCCGACGGCCAGATGTTCATGAACCCGGACGAAAGCTCAATGAAGGCGGCCAGGGATGCCCTGAACGGGTGGGACCCCGTCGGCGGGGCAATATACTATTACAACCCCGCGAAAACTACCAACAGGTGGATTTATTCAAGGCCGGTGGTGAAGGTGATAGGCAAGCATTACTTTGCAAAATAGACCATATGATATGAAAGGAAGTGAAAGGGCTTGAACAGGCATAGGACAATAACGCTTCTGCTGCTGGTTGCACTGCTTGCCACCGGCATTTGGGGGTACGACCAGTACCGGCAGAAGAACAATTACCAGGTTTATCTCCAGAACCAGTATCACAGGATGTTTTATGAGCTTATTGACCATGTGGAAACCATCGAGGCCGACCTTGCCAAAACGATGGTTGCGGATTCGCCCAGGCAGAACCAGCTTTTATTTTCCGACGTGTGGCGGCAGGCTTTCTCTGCCCAGGAGAAGCTAAACCAGCTTCCCATATCCCACCTTACCCTAAGCAATACCTCCAAATTCCTGACCCAGGTGGGAGACTATGGCTACAGCATTACTAGAAAAAACGCTGACGGTACTCCCGTATCGTCGGAGGATTGGTCCAACCTGGAGGAACTGCATAACTACGCGGGGTACCTGACGGTGGAACTGCAAAAGCTGCGTAACGCGATACAGGAAAACAACATAGGCCTTGCCAGCCTGGCCCGGGAAGGGGGCCATATTTTCGCCCGGGCCTCCGACAACATGCCCCATCGCGAGTTTACAAGGATTGAGCAGGAGATGGTGGACTACCCCACCCTTATATACGACGGACCCTTTTCAGAGCACATACAGGACATTGCGCCAAAGGGTCTTACCGGGAAAAACATAGATTACCAAAGGGCGGAGCAGGTGGCACGGGAATTTCTTAAAGGCATGGACATACGAAGCATAAAAAAAATTGGGGACGGAAACGGTGATATAAAGACCTTCGGCCTTGAGGTGCTTACCGGGGACGACAACAGGATATACATGGATATAAGCCGCAAGGGTGGGCATGTGGTGTGGATGCTGAATCAGCGGGACGTAAGCAGCGTGAATACCTCCCCCAGCCGTGCGACGGAACTGGCTAAAAAATTCCTGGAGCAGAATGGCTATGAGGATATGACGCCCACCTACTCCATGAGGTACGACAATATTTCGGTCATAAACTTCGCCTATCTTGACGGCGAGGTGGTGGTGTATACCGACCTAATCAAGGTTAAGGTAGCCCTTGACAACGGTGAAATTATGGGCTTTGAGGCGGAAGGGTACCTGAAGGCGCACCATAAAAGGGACCTGCCCGAGCCCAAGCTTACGAGGGACGAAGCCGGGGAAAGGATAAGCATGCGGATGGATTCCGACGGGGAGGCACGGCTAGCCCTCATTCCCCTTGAGAACAAGGACGAGGTCCTGTGCTACGAATTTAAAGGCAGTTTCGGCGGCGATGACTTCCTTGTGTATATAAACGCTCTTACCGGCAAAGAGGAAAGGATTCTAAAACTGCTGCGCAGCGAAAACGGAACCCTCACAATTTAGTTAAAAAATGCCAATGGTTATGAGTCAATATATTAACACTTATAAAAAAACCGTTTTCGTAAAAAATAATACCGCAACATTTTGGAGGTCGGCTGATGGGATTTGGTCGGCCTTTGAAATAAGGATAAGGAGGTCGTCAAATGGCTCGAAGGGGTATTATGTCCGAAAACCTTAAGGAGGAAATCGCCAGGGAGTTGGGAGTGTATAACACCGTCAAAAGCGAAGGCTGGGGCTCGGTATCCTCCAGGGATTGCGGAAATATAGTAACCAAGGCCATTGAGATAGCCGAAAGAAACGTAATGAAATAACGTATTAAAAAAGCCAGGGGAGAAATCTCCTGGTTTTTTTTAGGTTTTAGAAAGGTCGCGGGGAGGCAATAATACAAACATGGAAGCACATAAAGCAGCCATTTACAATGTTGAATAATAAATGAAATAGGGGTAGAATATGAATATTAAAGGAAGGAAATTGGAATTTAAGGGGTGGTATGTCTTTGAATAAAAAGCTGAGGGTCGCGGTGGTCTTTGGGGGTCAATCGGGGGAGCACGAGGTATCTCTCATGTCGTCTACATCCATTATAAATGCACTGGACAAAGAAAAGTACGAAATAATAATGATAGGAATAACCCGGCAGGGAGCGTGGAAATATTATGACGGCCCCATTGATGGGGTTATTACCGGAGAATGGGAAAAAAACGCCAGAAACCTGGACCAAAGCGAGTACAATTTTCTGACCACCGGGGAAAGCTGCCCCGGTGAGAATATTGACGTTGTGTTCCCGGTGCTCCACGGGCCGATGGGGGAGGACGGAACCATCCAGGGTTTGTTTGAGCTGGCAGGCCTTGCCTATGTAGGCTGTGGGGTACTTGCATCGGCGGTGGGGATGGATAAAACGTTTTCTAAACTGGTTTTTGAAAGGTGGGGCCTTAAACAGGCCGATTATCTTGTATTCGCCAAGCAAGACCTCGACGAGGACAGGGACGGCGTTATTTTATCCGTTGAAAAAAGATTTAAATATCCGGTGTTTATTAAACCCGCCAATATGGGTTCCAGTGTGGGCATAACCAAGGCCCACGGCAGGGAGGACCTTAAAAGCGGGCTGGACCTTGCGGCCCGGTACGACCGGAAAATAATAGTGGAGGAGTTTATAGACGGCCATGAGGTGGAGTGCTCGGTGCTGGGGAATGATACTCCCAGGGCGTCGGTGGTTGGGCAGATATTACCCTCCAACGAGTTTTACGATTATAAGGCCAAGTATTTTGATGACGGCAAAAGCGGCCTTGTCATTCCTGCTGACATATCGCCAAGGGCCACTGCCCGGGTAAAACAAATGGCGGTGCAGGCCTTCCGGGCCATAGATGGAAGCGGTCTTGCAAGGGTGGATTTCTTTGTAGACAAAAGGACCGACGAGGTATACATAAACGAAATAAACACCATGCCCGGATTTACCAAGATAAGCATGTATCCAAAACTGTGGGATGCGGCGGGGCTACCCTATCCGCAGCTTCTGGACACGCTGATAGATCTGGCCCTGGAAAGGCAAGCCCAGAAGGTAAACACCGCATTGGTGTAGTGGCCAGTGGTCAGTGGCCAGTGGCTAGTGGTTAGAACCTGTGCCCATGCACTACCAACTACGAACTACCAGCAACCAACTGTTTTTATGGGAGGAGAAAAAATGGCAGAATTACTAAAGAAGATAAAGGGTAATACCTATTACATAAAGGGGCCTGTTAACACCGGCCTGTACGTATACGACCAAAACCGCTGCGTGGTAGTGGATACCGGCAGCAGCGACGACTGGGGCAGGAAGATATACAAGGCCCTTAAAGCCGAAGGCCTTGAGGCGGAGATGATCATAAACACCCATTCCCACGCAGACCACTTCGGCGGGAACAATCTTCTGGTTAAGAGGACCAATGCGGAGGTAGCAGCCAGCGGTATCGAAGCGGCTATAATCTCAAACCCCTATCTCGAACCCTTATACCTTTATTCCGCACACCCGCCTAAGGCCCTGCAGAACAGATTCCTAATGGGCAAGGAGTGCAGGGTGGACAGGATAGTGGAGCCGGGGAACTTTACCATCGGCCAGACCACCCTTGAAATTGTGGACCTTAAGGGCCACAGCCCCGGACATATAGGGGTAGCCACCCCCGACGGAGTGCTTATGGCGGGGGATGCATACTTTTCCACCCATATTGTAGAAAAATACAAGCTGACCTACTTTATCAACATAGCGGACACGCTGGATACGCTAAACAGGCTTAAGGATACCGATTATTGCTATTACCTGCCCTGCCACGGCGATTTGAGCAGCGATATAGGCGAAGAAATCCATTCTAACCTTAAAGCCATAAACGAGACAATGGGGATGATAAGGTGGGAGCTGATAAAACCCCTCACCCGGGAGGAACTGGGGGCGGCCATAACCGAGAAGTACAATCTGGACCTCAATACGACCCAATACTATCTCAACCAGTCTTCCCTGGCTGCGTATCTTTCCTACATGACGGATGAGGGCATGCTGAAAAGACGTATAGAGGGACGTAGGATGGTATGGGAGGCTGTTTAAAATTGGCCTATAGTGGATTTTATAAGGGTATATTTGGCTTGATAAACAGGGAAGTAATATATATAATATATGTATTCCGTTTGGGAGTGCATTAACTCCAAACTGTTGGGAGGTAACAAACAATGAATATGGTTCAGAAGATAACTGAACAGATAAGAGAGATAGTCGGCGAATCCGTCAAGGGTTGCATAGATAAAGGAATACTCAGAGTTGAAAGCATCCCGGAAATACAGGTAGAGACCCCCAGAGAAAGGGAACACGGGGACTTTTCAACCAATATAGCAATGGTTTTGGCAAAGCAGGCCAAAAAGAGCCCCGTAGCGGTTGCGAAGGATATTGTGGACAACGCCGATTACGAAGGCACCTATGTGGATAATATGGAGATAGCCGGGCCGGGCTTTATCAATTTCCGGCTTAACAACCTATGGCTGTACAAAACCGTGGAGATTATACATAACGAAAAGGATGATTACGGCCGGGTGGATATAGGCAATGGCAAAAAAGTAATGGTGGAGTTTGTAAGCGCAAACCCCACCGGCCCCATGCATATGGGCAATGCCCGCGGAGCAGCCCTAGGGGATTCCCTTGCTGCGGTGCTGGATGCCGCTGGCTATGATGTGACCCGTGAGTTTTATATTAATGACGCTGGTAACCAGATAGAAAAGTTCGGAAAGTCACTGGAGGCAAGATACCTGCAGCTGTTTGACCGGGACGCCCAGGTGCCGGAGGGCGGGTACCAGGGCGAGGACATAATAGACCTTATGAAGGAACTGAAAGAGCGCGATGGGAACAAATACCTTGATATGGAACCGGAGGAAAGACAGGGCATATTTATACGGTATGCGCTTAGAAAGAATTTGGACAAGATAAAGGCCGACCTCGCTGACTTTGGCGTGAATTTTGACGTATGGTTTTCAGAGCAGTCGCTGTATGACAGCAACGAGATTACAAAAGCGATAGACTACCTGACCGAGAAAGGGCATACATACGAACAGGAGGGGGCTATTTGGTTCAAGGCCTCCGAGTTTGGCGTGGAAAAGGACGAGGTGCTTGTAAGAAGCAACGGCATACCTACCTATTTTGCCGGCGATATAGCCTATCACAGGAACAAATTCATAACCCGCGGCTACGACTGGGTGATAAATATCTGGGGGGCGGACCACCACGGCCATGTGCCTAGGATGAAGGGCGGCGTTGACGCCCTGGGCATTGACCCCGACAGGCTGGACGTAATAATAATGCAGCTGGTAAGGCTGCTCAGAGACGGCGAAGTGGTGCGAATGTCCAAACGCCGCGGCCAGGCCATTACCCTTTCCGACCTTATTGAGGAAGTGGGCAGGGACGCGGCCCGGTTCTTCTTCAACCTGCGGGCCGCTGATACCCATCTTGACTTCGACCTTGACCTGGCGGTTGAGAAGTCCAGCGACAACCCGGTATTTTATGTACAGTACGCCCACGCCAGAATATGCAGTATACTCAGCCAGATAGAGCAGGAAGGAATAAGGGTCCCTGCCATAGACGGTATCAACCTCACGCTGCTTAAGGAGGACGCAGAGATAGAGCTTATGCGTAAGCTGGCGGAGCTGCCGGAGGAGATTACAAAGGCCGCCATGACCATAGAACCCACCAAGATTACCCGGTATGTACTGGAGGTGGCGTCGCTCTTCCACGTATTCTACAACCTGTGCAGGGTTATGGTTGAGGACGAGAGCCTTATGATGGCAAGGATTGCCCTTATAGAGGCCACAAGGATAGTAATAGCCAATGTGCTGAGGCTTCTTTCGATAACAGCACCCGAAAGAATGTAGTACAAAGGGAGGGACAGGTCCGCGGTTTGAAACGACATCAAACATGCACCTGTCCCTCTGTTTGAATGGGAACTTCGACCTAAGAGCTACCAACTACGACCTACGACCCAGAACCCGTGACCCAAAAATTGTGATTTCGTGATTCTGCGATCTGATTCCCCCATTACCTAACATCTAAATGTAACGTGCTGAAAACTTTACACAGCTGTCATCCTAAGCGTCCTATTGTCATGCTGAGCGGCCTCTTATGTCATCCTGAGCATTCTCTTGTCATCCTGAGCGATAGCGAAGAATCTTTCGGAAGGCAAATAAAGACCTTTCGGTCGTTCCTCCTTCAGGATGACACGTCTTATTCAGCTTTGCTAACATTTTTTATAATAAGGGAGGTATGCAAATGAGAAAACATAATGAAATAGAGCTTTATAAAGATGTAACCCGGCAAGAATGGAACGACTGGCACTGGCAGGTGAAAAACAGGGTAACGACGGTGGAGCAGCTTAAGAAAATAATAAACCTCACCGCTGAGGAGGAAAGCGCCATAGACGAAAGCCTTGCCCTGCTCAGGATGAGTATAACTCCCTATTATGCTTCCCTTATGGACCCGGACCACCGGGACTGCCCCATCAGAAAACAGGCGGTACCCACCTCTCTCGAGCTTCATCGGGGAGAGGCGGATATGGAGGACCCCCTCCATGAGGACACCGACTCACCTGTGGAGGGCCTTACCCACAGGTACCCTGACAGGGTGCTACTGCTGGTGACCGACCAGTGCTCCATGTACTGCAGGCACTGTACCCGCAGGAGGTTCGCCGGGCAGACCGACACGGCCATGCCCGCCGATAGGGTAGAGAAGGCAATCGAGTATATCAGGAATACACCCCGGGTGAGGGATGTGCTTATATCGGGAGGGGACGGCCTCCTTATTCCCGATGACAAACTGGAATTCATACTTAAGAGTTTAAGGGATATACCTCACGTGGAGATTATAAGGATAGGAAGCCGTACCCCGGTGGTGATGCCCCAGAGGATTACGCAGGGGCTTGCGGATATGCTCAAAAAATATCATCCAATATGGCTTAATACTCATTTCAATCATCCGAGGGAAATAACACCGGCGTCGACGGAAGCATGCAGGCTGCTGGCCGATGCGGGGGTGCCCCTGGGCAACCAGACGGTACTTCTTCGGGGCGTAAACGACTGCGTACATATAATGAGGCGCCTTGTGCACCTTCTTGTTAAAATTAGGGTCCGGCCCTACTATATATACCAGTGTGACCTTTCGATGGGGATAGAGCATTTCAGGACCAAGGTTTCAAAGGGAATAGAAATAATAGAGGGCTTAAGGGGGCATACCTCCGGGTTTGCGGTACCAACCTTTGTAGTGGACGCTCCCGGCGGAGGCGGTAAAATACCCGTTATGCCGCAGTACCTTATTTCCATGTCGGACAAAAAGGTTGTGCTAAGGAATTATGAGGGCGTTATAACCACCTACATGGAGCCCCAGTATATGCCCGAACAGTGCAACTGCCCCGACTGTAGCGGCGAAGAAAGGAGTATCGGTGTGGCAGGGCTCTTGCAAGGGAGCGGCATCGCCCTGGAACCGGAGGGCCTGGACAGAAAGAAACGCTACAAATAAATCCCAAAAAAGACTAAATAACGTACTTAAGATTATACATATTCTAAAGGGTCATGCTGAGCGAAGCAGCTATCATGCTGAGCGTAAAGGTTGTCATCCTGAGCGATAGCGAAGGATCTTCCATAAGCGAAGGACCTTGCGCCCGTTTTTTGTTGTCAAAATATGAAAATTATAGTAGAATAATATAAATACTTGTAGCAAAACCGCACATCCATAGGTTATGACCTTCAATAGATTCTTGGAGGTGAAACCTTGAACTGGATAAAATCCGTAGCTGTGGGCGCATTATTGATTTTGTCAGTTCTACTAAGCTTTACATTGGTCTTAGCAAAAGAAAACCCTCCCCCCGGGGCTCCCCGGGACCTTGTGGTAACCAATGTGGGCAAGACCAATGCGCAGCTTAAATGGACATCCCCCGAAGATACAGATGTATACTGTTATAAAGTATATAAGGATGGTATATATCTGTCGGACACTATCGGACCTACTACCGTCTACAATATTATTGGGCTTAGCCCAGGAGCCACCTATACCTTCAAAGTGAGTGCCTTTGACGGGCATAACGAAGGACCCTTTTCCAACGAGATAACCGTCACAACCGAAACCGAAGAGTCAAAACGCGGCAATGCCACCGGAAGCATAACATATCCGGAGGACGGGCAGCGGCTTAACGCTCTGGGGAGCATCACCGGTACTGCCTCCGACAGCGACGGTACCGTGATAAGCGTAGGGCTTTATATTACAAACGATGAAGGCCATTACCTGAAGCAGGACATGTCAGCTTTCCAACCGGGGGAAGGTTCCGTCGACTATCTTATACCGGTCCGCAACACTGGCACCAACTATTCCACCTGGGAACTGGGCATCGACGATTTTTCAGTTTTTAAGGACGGAGAATACTTGATGAGGGTATGCCCCGACGATGGCTTGCGCTGCATGGCAGACCAGGCTTGCTTTACAGTGGACACCACCCCTCCCTTGCCCCCGGAGGGCCTTTTAGCGGAGAGAATTACCAGTACAGTGGTAAAACTGGTATGGGCTCCTTCGGTAAGCGGAGATACGGTGGGCTATTATGTCTATAGGGATGGTGAACACTTTGCTTCAACCACCTCAACATGGCTTAATGTGGATTCATTAACCCCGGATACCTGCTACTCTTTTTGTGTGGCTGCCCACGACGGATTGAATACCGGGGATCCCGGCGATGCTTTACAGGTAACCATGCTGCCGGAGCCGGGTGACCCTAACGAGGAGCCCCCAGAGGACCCTCCGGATAAACCTCCGGTGCCACCCGAGGGTCCCCCGGAAGGTCCGCCATCTACTCCAAAAAGAAGGCGCTCCTCCCAAAGCGGGGAAGAAACTCCATTAGAATATCCACAGGTTGGGTATACATGCCCGATAATTGGCGGTACGCTTACCGAGGCCATAGTACATATAGGGCAAACCGCGTGCACTATTCAGTCCTGTTTCTTCTTCGCACCGCTGCTTAGAAGTGTCATAGGATAAACAAAAGAAAAAAGAATATCTTGATATAATATGATGCATGATGTATAATAATGTCGAATAGGAACCAAAAGGAACCTATGGTTGACAAAGTTTATCTTAAGTCGGCGGATTACTCCGCCGTTTTTTTTTATATAAATATGGTTAATAGCGGCACCAAACCGCTAAGGTTGAGTGTCACTTTTTCTTTATTCGTATAAACTTAGTAAAGCCCGATACCGATAAAAATATATAGGGCTATTTATAACGTACTTATAGTATTACATTCCTTTATATGCCATTTAAGAGGACGAAGCCCGAAGAATCCGGCTTTGCCGTTCTGAACATAGTGAAGAATCTTTTGAAGGCAGGCATAAGGTCCTTCGCTTCACTCAGGATGACAAAAAGGACACTCAGGATGACACGCTTGGAAATGTAACGGTTTAAATGCGTTATGTATTTTTAAGAGAGAGCATCATTAAGAGTCTTAGAGCCACTTGTCTCCTGCCAATGAAGCGGGAGACCTAGTGGCGGTTATCATCGAAAAAACAGGCTGGAGGAGGAACAATTATGACAAGAAAAGTGATAGCCTTAACAATAGCAGCAGTGCTGGTACTGTCCATAGTCCCCCCCGACCTGTCGGCAAGGGCGGAGGACGGGCCCCCGGTTATAAACAGGATTTACCTCAAGACCGAGAGGGACGCCGATAACCGGGTAACTCACATTTATGAAATATACGGCGAGCTTTTTTTAGGCTCCAGGGTATACATAGATGACGAAGAAATACTGCCCAGCCATATTACCGAAAGCAATATAACCATCAGAAGGGCCGAGGGTATAGACGATATAATATTCCGGGTGGGGCCTAAGAATATCCGAATAATAAACGAGAATAACCAAACAGCGCAAACGGTATTCGACGTTAAAGCGCCGCCCCATATAACATCCGTTAGCACCAACAAAGTATATGTAGGGGAACCGCTGGTAATCTACGGTACCGGCTTTGGCGACGTTACCAGGGTGTGGGTTGCCGGGGAATCTTATTTAATAGATGTAGACGCCACGATAGACTCCGACGGACGCAGAATAGAAATCCATAGCGTCAAGGCTCCGGCAGTCTATGGCGTTACCGATGTAAGGGTTAATAAAAACGCCGGCCCGGATACAGACACTAGCATCCCGCGTGAGGATGTGATAGAAGGTGCGCTAAAGAACTGTATATCCGTTGTAGGCAAACTGGACGATATAGAAGTGGTAAGCCTTGAGCCGGATTCCGGCCACGTAAGTGGTGGCACCGTAATAAGAATGATGGGCAATGTGAAGGACGGCAAAAGCGGGTTCACCCCCGATATGAGGGTGTTGGTAGGCGGTGCCGAGGCTTCCGGTGTACAAGTAATTACAAGTGATACCGGCCAGGTGATAGGGCTGCAGGCGGTAACCCCTCCGGGGGAAGCCGGGGAATGCCAGGTGCTCATACAGGATGCGGAAGGGCACAACGAATATATATTGCCCCAGAAGTTTACATACGTCCAGGCCAGCAACATGCTGGTGGTCACCGGTGTTTCCCCGTCCTTTGCAAAGGAATCGCAGCAGCAGGAAATCTTTGTATCCGGCCGGAATATAGCCACGCTGAACATAGGCCAGCTCCAGGAAGTTATATTTAGCAGTTACAAGGGCTATGACCCGATAGACAATATATACATCGTTGAATACACGGGCACATACAACGACCAACCGGTAACCATTGAAAGGAGAATAAAGCTTACGGTGGGCGATATTGCGCCCATTTCAGAAATAACAAAGAGACAGATAAACGGCGACGAGATACGGGCTACAACGCCGGTAATAACGCTAACGGAGGAAGGCAAACCGGAAGTATATGATGTGGTTGTGGATACCGAGACGATAGTAACCTACGCCGACGGAGGCGGTCAGGCCATCCACAGGGTGGAAAGGTACACTTTAAATAATGCCTTTACATATATGCCCGACAAGACCATACCCGAAATACATGGCATTACCCCCATAAGGGGCCCCTGGGACCAGGACATATATATTTCCATAAAGGGTGCCAATTTCCAGGTGCTTACCGAGGAGACAGACGGCGGCCAGACCACAAGGTACCCGGTAATAACGGTGGGTCCAAGGGAAATTAACCCTAACGAAAACCCCGACGGCCCGAAGGTGAGAGTCTACGACAGCGAGGGTAACCTTCTGGACGGGAAAAAATACACGCTGGGAACCGAAATAAGGACGGTCATACCGGCGGGTATAGCCGTAGAAGGCTACGTAAACGTATCGATAACAAACCCCGACGAGGGTTTTGACATGGCAGAAAACCTCTTCCGTTTTATGGACCCGCAGTCGCCGGACATTCCAAGGATTGACAGGCTGGAGCCCAACATAGGAGCAACCGGCGGGGGCACCCAGGTTAAAATATACGGTGACAATTTTGACAACGATATTAACCAGCTAATAGTTACCATAGACGGTGCGGAAGCCCAGGTTATAGACGTAAGGAGCCTTGGCAACGAGATAACCATCATAACGCCCCCCGGCGAAGAGGGCTACAGGACGGTGCAGGTAATAAACGGGGACGGGTCGATGGCGACCTTGGAAGACGGCTACTATTATACCAGGGTATCCAGCGATCCCGTTATATACAGCATTGCCCCAGATATAGGCAGCGAGGGCACAAAGGTGATAATAAGGGGCCGTGACTTCCGGCCCCGTGACGGGGATTCGGAAGTCCTGGAAAACAAGCTGGGTACAAGGGTGCTGCTGGACGGGCAGGACATAAACGATTACCTGCTGGACGAAGACGGCAATATTATGCTGGACACCGACGGAAACATAATGTTCGATGATGATGGGGACAGAACCAGGGTTTTGGACGAGTATACCATTGAGGTGACAATACCTCCGGGGCACTATACCGGCTACAAGGACGTAACGGTTCTAAACCCGGACACCGCGAATCATACCGTCATCAACGGGTTCTATTACGGGAATCCGACAATCCACCCCGAGATAACGGGCATTGACCCCGGCGAGGGCACTGTGGACGGCGGAACCGTTGTAACCCTGTACGGCTCCAGCTTCTGGGAGGAAATAAGGGTGTTCTTCGGCGGCTATGAGGCCACCAACGTGACAGTGAGCGGAAACGGTGACATGCTGCAGGCCACAACCCCCGCATACTACATATCGGGGCAGGGTGTGAAGTCCGAAAAAGTTGATGTTACGGTGGTTAACTACAACGGCGGTTCGGATACGCTGGAGGATGGTTTTACCTACATGATACCGGACAGCGTACCGCTAATTACCGGTATTGAGCCCGGTTGGGGCAGTACCGCCGGTGAAGACACCGTCACCGTATTTGGCCGGGACTTCCAACTTGAATTAAAAGACGGTGAAATATCAAGGCTGCCGGAGGTATATTTCGGCGGTGTGAAGGCGGTAAGTGTAAGATGGGACAGCCACAACCGGCTTACTGTAATAACCCCCGCATACCCAAATGCGGGCAGCGTTGACGTGACGGTAATAAACCCCGACGCGGGTATTTATACCGCAAGGGATGCCTTTGAGTACAGACGCTCTAGTCCGGGTATTACAAGCGTCACTCCGGACAGGGGCAGCAGGCTGGGAGGCCAGGAGATTACCATAAAGGGGTCAGGTTTTGTAAAGGGAGACCTCTCCGAACACTATCAGGGCGAGCAGGTAGATAGGGATACCAATCCCGGGAACCCGGTCATAGACCAGCTGGTGGTGTTTGGCGACGACAGGGACAGTGCGTTCATATCAGGCGGAGTTGCGGAAGTCGCGGTGGGAGATATTAGGGTAGAGTATGATTCCCGGCGATTGGGGAACAACACTACGCTTGTTTATATACCCTCCTCGGGGCCGGAGGTGCCAGTGGCGAGCTATAACATAGGTATGGGAAAATATCACCTGTTTATAATAAACGGGCAGGAGGACCTGGACAACCCAGATTTGGCTGACGAGGCGATACGGGTGGACGTTACCCAGAACGAGGTTACGGTAACCCGCAGGATTGCGCCCTATGCCCGGTGGATAAACGAGGGTATCATAGCGGTAAGGACCCCGCCTGTTTCATTTATTGGGGAGCGGAATCTCTATGTGATAAACAAGGACGGTGGCACCGCCACCAGCACCTTCCATTATATGAGCCCTGACAGCAATCCGCAGATATATGACATAAGCCCCAAGAGGGAGATGTATGGTCCCGACGGTAAAATAGGGGGCTACGTCACCGAGGGGGGCGTCGACGCCGAGACCTATGTAACCATTTACGGAGAGGACTTCCGCACCGGGGTTAAGGTATTTGTGGACGATATTGAGGCGGAGGTAATAAGCAAGTCAAACGACGACCGCCAGCTCATTGTAAAGGTGCCGCCGGGAAGCGAAGGGTACATAGGCCGGCTTCTGGATATTGTCGTATTAAATTTGGACGGCGGCAGCGCCAAGTCGTCCCTTATGCCGGTACCCCACTGGTTTGAATACAAAAGGCCGGAGAGCAACCCGGAAATACACTCGGTAAACCCGGGCAGGACCTCCGCGGCCGGGGGTAACAGAATAGAGATAGAAGGCTACGACTTCCGCCCCGGCATAAAGGTAATAATAGGCGGCGTGGAGGCTGTTGGCCTGCAGATGGGCCAGTGGCCCTACCGGCTTATAAGCGTATTAACCCCCGAGGGCTTAAGCGCCGGACCCTGTGATGTGCAGGTTATAAACCCGGACTTTGGGTCCGCAACGCTAAGGGACGCCCTAACCATAATAAGCTACCCGCGGATTGGGTACATAACCAACGAAAGTGGTAACGTGACCGATTCGATACCCGTTATGGGCGGGAGTACCATCATACTTAAGGGACAGGACTTTCACCCCGGCGCGAGGGTGGTTTTTGGAGGCGAGATAATTCCCCTAGACGGGGCAGCGCCCGGCCAGGGTATTCCAGGTCTTGATGCCAGTGACCGGGACGTAGCGGTTGTAGGCGGTACCGCGCCATCCGGTGTTGAGGTTGTTGACGGGAACACGATAAGGCTTGTAGTACCCGCCGGTGTGGAGGGGGACACTACCATAGTGGTAATAAACCCCGACGGCGGTGTATCGGAGGAGTACCCGGCGGTATATAAACTGCCCATCCCCGGCGCCCCCGACGGCTTGGATATATCCCTTGTATACGACAGGTACGTGCGGCTTGAATGGCCGGTGGTTGAGGATGCGCTTTATTACGAAATATACGCCCGGGAAGGGACACGGGGAGAATTCCACTTTATAGCCTCCACCACCCGCACGGTGTACTATATAATAGACCTTGATTCGGACACCCGGTATTATTTCAGGGTCAAGGCTATAAATAGGTTCGGCTCCTCGGAGTTCACAAGCCAGCGTTCAATAAGGACCGACGATACCCGTGAAAGGGATACCGATGGTTACATAAACGAGGAGGAAAAGATACTGGTTAACGGTAACACTGTTACGGTTAACATACCCGATAACGCCCTGACCAGTGAGTATTACTACAATATAGATTTAAGCGGCCCGGACTATTCCGGCGCCGTTCAAAGAACCGTAAACGTCCCCCTTGCAGTAATAAGGGGCGGCCGCGGGACCTTTGCGCTTGATGCCGGGGACATAATGCTGCAGTTTTCACCCTCCGCCCTAAACGCTGCACCCCTTTGGAGCGTATCAACCAGCAACCGGGACAGCGCCTATGGCCGGATTACGCTGGGAGGCGCCGGCAGTGACGGCGAGAGGGCACGAAAATACCTGCCAGCCAGGCACACAGTAGTATCCGGCCTGTACTGCATCGGCCTTTCGGCGGTTAAGGGAAAAACGGAGGAGCGATGCGATGCCTTTAACGGGTCTCTAAATATCCGGGTAAAATATCAGGGCAGTCTGCCGCAGGGCATAGGGGAGTCTTCGCTAATGCTATACCGCTTTGACCCGGCGGCATTAAGATGGGAAGGAGTAGACGCGGCGGGCACCGATGTTGTATCGGGCTTTGCCTATGGGCGCATTACTGCGCCCGGTATATATGCGGTACTTGGGCAATGAAACCAGTCTGACGGTTCCTGCGGTTATATGCAGTTGGTAGTTCGTAGTTAATAGGAAGCAGGTGCCAGGTGCTAGAAGGCAGGCATAAGGTCCTTCGCTTCGCTCAGGATGACAAAAAGGGACTTTATCAATACAGACTTTTCAATAGGATAATAAGGGGGATGGGGCATTGATATCGGTAAGAAGGATTTTAGTTACCTTTACAATAGTACTTCTCATTGTTTCAAATAGCGTTACAGCGCTGGGGTATAACCCCTTCACACCGGGCAGCGGCGAAGGGGGCTTTTCCGGTTCTGGTCCCGGTTCAGGTTTATCCATCGATAACGCCGACTTTTTTCTAACCGGCAAAAAAACCGGGGCGCAGCTAAGAAGCAATATAGACTTTACCGATATAAGGGGCCACTGGGCCCGGGACTATGTATTCCGCATGGCGGCCCAGTCGGTGGTACGCGGCTACGGCTCAAGCCGTTACTCGCCGGAGGGCAGCGTTTCCCGCCAGGAGGCCCTGGCGATGCTGGTGCGTATAATGGGCAGGGAAGGGGAGGTCCAGAGAAGAACCGCCGCCGGGGGAACACCGCCCGCCGGAAGCGGCATATTTGATTTATGGGCCCGGGAGTACATAGCCATGGCACAGGAGACCGGCATTGTAGACATAGGCGAAGGGGGCAACTGGCAGCAAAGCGCCACCCGGCAGGAGGTAGCGGTGTGGTTCGCAAGGGCCTTAAGGCTTACGCCGGTCTATGGCGCCGAACAGCAGTACTTGTACAACCTGCGCGACTGGCAGGGCATAAGCGTACCCAACCAGCCGCTGGTGGAAGCAATACTTAGGGAAGATATAATGCGGGGTGATGACAGGGGTTATTTTAACCCGGACTCCGGGCTTAGAAGGTCGGAGATTGCGGTAATGCTGGACAAGGTGGCGGACAGGTTCTATAACCTGCGGGGTCTTGTCGCCCGAAGCGGCCAGGTAGTGCAAAGGGGTACCCTGGACGGTGTGCCGGCCTTAGGGCTTCGAAACACCGACGGCAGCTACAGCGTAATATCCCTCTCCGACGGCACCGATTTTCCCGTGCTGAGGAACGGTGTAACAGGCCTGGCGGACAGCCTGCAGGTGGGAGACTGGGTGGATTATGTAAGCGATGAAGAAGGCGTTCTCTATGCGTTGGTGCCGCAGGGCGGCGCGGCGGATGCGGCGCCTGCTCCTATGGAGGGCTACATGCGGTCCGTTGACCCGGCCAGCGGCAGGCTTTACGTAACCGACTACGATGGAAATGTACATACCTACCGGTATGACGACAGTACTGGCGTGACCATAAACAGCCGCCCGGCGGGTATAAATGATTTGAGGTTCGGGCTGGAGGTAACGCTGGCGGTAAGAGGCGACCTTGTCGCGGAGGTTGAGGGTAGCTATTACGCGGGACAGCCGGGTTATATACCGCCTTCCGGACGGGTAAGGACCGGCAGGGTGGCATCAATCGGTAGCAGCAGCCTGGTGCTTGACCTTGACAGCGGAGGCCGGGAGGAATTCACCATTTCCTACGGTACCATGATAACAAAGGAAGGTGTATCGGTATCGGTAGGCAGTATAAGGGCGGGGGACAGGGCCCAGGTATACACCGACTCCATCGCATCCAACACCGCTTCCCGAATAAACATAGAGGGTATGCAGCAGCTTATACAGGACGTTTACCGGGGCATACTGGAGGCGGTACACCCCTCCGGCGGTACGCTGGTGCTAAAGGACGCCTCTGTGTTTGTAAACGGCGACTGGGAGGATCGGGGAAGGCGGGTTACGCTGGAACTGGAACCGGGGGCGCAGATTTATTACAGCGGCCGTGCCGTGGCACCCGGTGAGGTGCAGTCCGGTTACCTTAACGCCACTGCCTATGTTGCGGTGAGCAGCAACTTCGGCAACCAAAGGGCGGTCAGGGTGCTGCTAAAGAGGGGCAGCGAGCAGCTCTACGGCGGCAGGATAGACGCTATTAGCTGGGGTACGGGAGAGATTGAACTTAAGGACAGGAATAATATTATGTTAAACAACTCCTCCATAATACTGTCGGGCGGCCGTATGGTGGATATATCAGCCCTTGACGAGGACCACACGGTAACGGTGGTGGCAGACCGGTACGGAGGGATTAATAACGCGGCGGTGGTTATGCTGGAGGATGTACAGCTAACCGGAGACGGGATATTCGTGGGCCGGCTTAACGAGATAAGAACCCGTGAGTTTGATATTAACTATTACAGCGAGCTGGACCAAAACGAATGGGACAGGATTAGCTCAAGATCGAGGAACCTAACGCTCGAATATGACCGGGATACCTATATAATAGAGGTTACCGGCAGCGGCACCAAAATTTTAAAGGCAGAGGACTTCTTCCAGGGTGACTACGCCGACAGGCGTACATCCAAATCGACCAGGGACTACTACGCCTTTGTGGTGGCCGACGGAGACAGGGCAAGGGCCATAAGGATAACCGAGGGCAGCGTTACAAGGAACGGATCCACCATAGAAAACGATGACCTGGAGCAGATAAGGGTCACCACCGGTGAGGTGGAGGGCTTGGATACCGTCTTGGGGATACTTACGATAAACAAGGCGAGCAACTGGAGCAGCTTCTACCGGCAGTGGGAGCGGGCGGATTCGGATAATTACGTAAACTACGGCGGTGCCCTGATACTGAGGGACGGAAGGCCCATTGATGCAAGGGAGCTTAGGCGGGGCGAAAGCGTGTACGTTATAAGGGATGACAGCCGTGGCATAATCATCCTCGCACAGTAACTAACCAGGGGGATGGGTTCTAGCATAATGGGGACATTCCGCAGCAAAGAATATAGAATGGGGACATTCCCCTGAGAAGTGCGAAGTGTGACATGGGAAGTGTGAGCTTAAGGAGTTCTTCGTAGCAATACCTAAATCCCACATCCAATCCCACACCTCACACATCCCAATGCGGTGTGTCCCCT
>LSQX01330191.1_pt2 | contig 32912 bp, 28 predicted proteins | sample 654561 | NCBI WGS metagenome assembly LSQX01 (sample SAMN04489861, study PRJNA283612) | anaerobic digester metagenome | isolation source: 4 biogas reactors fed with cattle manure at either 37C or 55C with and... | place: Denmark: Kongens Lyngby | collected 2014 | reverse complement strand
TCTCGTTTCCTGATCTGTCCAATCATTACCCTAGTCCCCCTTATAGTGTGCTGGACAAAAGACCCCACCGCTGAAAGGGTGGGGTAGTGGCAACAAAAAATGCCCACCATACTTCCCGCTGAAGATGGTGCTGCCGCTGCTGGATCAGGTCTCCGGACTTCCAGGTCTTCCTCAGCTGACGCCTTCTCGGATGTTCTCCAATGGCAGATTGTCAGCATCGTCGCTGGTCACCGTAGCAGGGGCTGTACCGGATTTGCACCGGTTTCCCTTACAATCCAGCAGGTCACTAAATTAGATTTGTCATCGGATGGGCATCTACTTGTAAATCATCTATTCTCCAGACGCTTCCTATTCCCTCTAGGCAATCAGGCTCCCTTAGCTCCCAAATAACTCTACAGCTCTCTGCATGCGCTCTATTACCGGGACATCAAAGGGGCACCGTTCTTCACAGGCACCGCATTCAATGCATGCTGATGCCGTATTGTCCAGCGCATCATACTGCTCCTTCACACTGTCTGGCATACTGCTGGCATCTAGGGAAGCAATATCCAAGAGCCTGAGGGTTGCGGCGATATCAATTTCAGCAGGACAAGGCAGGCAGTGGTTGCAGTACATGCACTGGCCAGATAAGGAACTTCTGCCTGCCTTGATGATCTCACTGAAATCCTTCTCCGCTTCAGACAGGTTCAGGTAATTGACTGCTTCCCACACGTGCTCTTTGGTACTGCAGCCGATCAGGGTACTGACCACCGCGGGACGGGTCAGAGCATAGTGAATGCACTGGGCCACTGTCAAGGGCTTCTGAAAAGGAGTAAAGTCCGGTGAAAGCAGCTTGCCCGCGCCCAGGGTTTTCATTGTAGTTATGGCCACACCCCTGCTTTCACATAGCTTATACAGGTCATACCGCTCCGGATTGATGGTCTCATAGTGGGAGGCGTCCAGTCTGCCCTCCATGGCATCACCGAGCTCGGTGTCAGAGGCCAGCATATCATAGGCAGGATTGAGAGCAAACATGAGCAGGTCGATTACTCCTGTCTCAACTACCCTGGCAGCTGTCTTCGGGTTGTGGGAGCTGGCACCGATGGCCCTGATCTTGCCTTCTTCCTTCAGCTTGAGGACATAGTCAATGAACTCTGTCTCGAATGCGCCCTGGTAGTCTTCCTCCGTATCGATAAAGAACATCATGCCGAAATCGATGTAGTCGGTCTTTAGGCTCTTGAGCAGATTCTCAAAGTACGGCCGGCAGACAGCCAAATCCCGGGTCCGATGATACTGGTCTCCCTTTTCCACAGAACCGATGTGCCCTTGAATCAGGACCTGATCTCTTTTGCCCTTGAGAGCCCGGCCAATGTTCTCCCGCACAGCTGTACCCGGCATAAACAGATCCAATATGTTGATCTCCGCTTCCAAGGCGGCATGGATGACTTCTTCGCAAATCTCATAGGGTTTGTGATCTAGATGTTCAGCACCAAGGCCGATGATACTTGCTGACATTCCAGTCTTGCCTATTGGTCGATAAAGCATGGCAACCTTCCTCTCATAGCAGCTTTCCCAAGCTGCACACTTAACACCTTCTACGCAGACCATCCGTCCCGTAAGAATGCCTTCTGTTTGAGCAGCCTCTCCTGGATTCCCCGATGGGGGATATCCCGTACCTTCAGGCCCTGGGCAGCCCTCCCCCTGTCTCCCATGTCAAGCTGCCTCACGCTCTATGCCGTCTACATTGTTCTACCTCCCGGCAGAGATTCCTTTCTCTCCCTTGCCGGCAGGTGATTCCCATCGCTGTCAAGAACTCTCTGAATGATTGGTATTTTGAGCCTAAACGGGAGGTGCGGTGATGATCACAGATCTTGGTCACGTGGCATATAGGGTGCAGGACCTGGATAAGTCCCTGGATTTCTTCTGCAGGATTCTCGGGTTGGAGGAGACATTTAGACTGCTCCATGATAATGGAGAGCCTTGGCTGGTGTATCTGCGGGTTGGCGAGAACCGGTTCATCGAGCTGTTTCCGGAAGGCAAGAAGCGATTCCCCACAAGTCGTGAAGCCATCGGGTTCGCCCACCTTTGCTTATATGTCGACGACATTTTTGCCACCCTTGATGAACTGCGGGAGCGGGGGCTTGAGTGTCCCGGCGAACCCACCCTGGGCAAAGACGGCAACTGGCAGTACTGGATTAAAGATCCCGACGGCAACGATATAGAATTGATGCAGCTGATGCCCGATTCCCTGCAATTAAAGAACCGGTAAAGCAGATAGATAATCGGCCTGACCCCGGAAAGCCGGAGTCAGGCCGATTTGTCTTAAAGCTGAACTGCCGGTTTAGAAATCGTACAGATGGGCATTCTCAGCCGTGAAGTCTGTGGGCGGGCCCATGATGACTGTCCGGCCGTCGTCCCAGAGAGTGATCTTGCCGACATTGGGAACTTCCATTCCGTCGGTGATCTCTCTTCCCTCAAGCCTCTCAAGGGCCAGATAAACCGTTAAGTATCCCAGCTTGCCGGGATCCCAGAGGGTGGCTACATCCAGAGCACCGGTCTCGAGATAAGGTGCAGAGTCAGTGGGCAGAGCACTGCCTACCACCGCTACCTTGTCCTGCAGGCCCCGCTCTTCCACCGCCTGGGCAGCGCCGATGGGTGCCGGGGTGCTGACACCGACGATACCCTTGAGGTTGGGATATGCCCGGAGCAAGTCCAGGGTCTTCCGGTAAGCTTCCTGCTGCTTTTCATCGGTAGGAATGCGCTCAGTAACCAGCTTCAAGTTGGGATATGCTTCCTTGGCATAGGCCAACCCATAGTCAATCCAGGTATTCAAGTTGGCTGCCGCCAGTCCACCGGTAAGGACAGCATACTCGCCCTCATCGGTACCCATGGCTTCTACCAGCAGATCCCACATGTGCTCACCAAAGACCTTGTCATCGATCTGGTGCACTGAGATCTCCACTACCGATGGATCTGCAGGTGTATCCCAGTCCATCACCAAGATACCTCTGTCCCGAGCCCTTCTCAGCACCGGCGTCAAGGCTGCAGGGTCGTTGGGTGCCACACAGATGGCGTCTACGCCCCGGCTAATATAGTCCTCGATCATCCTCACCTGGGCTGCTGCATCAGCCTGATTGGGCCCGGCATAGATTACGTTGACGCCCAGGTCTTCGCCAGCCTGCAATGCTCCAGCTTCTGATGCATTAAAGTAGGGGATACCGACCAGCTTCGGCATCACCAGAATGGTATAGTCCTTGGCTTCGGCTGCGACCATGAACAACGAGCATACTAACAATGCGAGAAGAATAACTCGTAAGCCTTTTTTCATGACAATCCTCCTCGTTTCTTAAAGTTAGCTGCCAATCACCTACTGGTAAACCGAGCTCTCCAGTTTCACCCCCCATTCAGTGACATGTTGATCGCGGTCAGCCGATAACCGCTGCGAAGCACCCTCAGCTGGCCGCGCTCCTGCCTGCACCATCTCGGCGGCTCTGGGGAAGGACATCACTTCTGCGGGCGGCTTCTCTGCGGGCAGAGATAATATTCACCGTTAGGACTGCGATTAGGATTGCACCCATGATCACTTCGATGATAAACCGGTGGACCCCGAGGATATTGAGCCCACTGGAGACAACTTGCAGAATAGCAACTGCAATCACAGTTCCCAGAACAGTGCCGTGGCCGCCGGCCATACTTGTCCCTCCGAGAACCACCGCTGCTACGCTCTGCAGCAAGTACGATGAGCCCAAATCCACCTTGGCAGAGTTGTACCGGGACAGCATGATCACCGCAGCTAGTCCAGCTAAAACTGATGAGTAAATATAGACCTGCAGGAGTATCCTCTTGACATTAATCCCCGAAAACACCGCTGCCGTGGGGTTGCTTCCCACCATGTACACCCTGGTCCCCCAGGGAGTCCTTTCTAAGAGAAAGTACGTAAACACTGCGACGGTGGCAAAAATGACCATCGGCACAGGAATAGGGCCAATACTGGCATTCCCGAACCAATAGTAGGCTTCTGGGAAATTGGATACGGCACCGCCCTTTGTCAGCCACAGGCTGATCCCTTCATAGAGGATCTTGCTTCCCAGGGTAACCAGCATGGGGGCTGCTCCCACATAGGCTATGATTGTCCCATTCAGGGTGCCCAGGACTACAGAGACCAGCATGATGACGCCCACGGCTGCCGTGATGATCAGCCAGATCCCGGCTTCCGTCCCTTGGTTAGCAGACAGCATAAAAGCGGCCGCGATCCCTGACAAGGCAGCTCCAGAGGTAATGGAAAGGTTGATACCGCCGGTAAGAATAGCGATCATCATCCCCAAGGCAATAAGTCCGAATTCAGGGAGCTGGAAGGCCATTGTCTGCAGATTGTATGTGCTCAAGAACCTGGGCGACAATACCGCCATCAAGATAAATATGGCGATAAAGATCATGAATAAGACCAACTCTTTTTTTCGGCTTTGCATCCTGCTACCTCCCTGCGGGCGTCTCTCCGGCTACGTCAATTCGAGCGATTCGGGCTTGACGGCGCCTATTCTGTATGACATCAAAACAGACAGCAGCCAAGATGATGATGCCAACCACGATCTGCTGCCAATAGGTTGGAATCCAAGCCAGGATTAATCCGTTCTGAATCACGGCTAGGACTGTCACTCCGAGGATGGTGCCGAAGACTGTGCCTTCGCCTCCTAAAACATTGGCGCCTCCCAAGACAACGGCAGCGATGACATTCATCTCAAAACCGCTAAAAGCATTGGGGTCAACCTGCCTCATAATCGATGTGTGGACTACTGCCGCCAGGCCTACCAAGAAGCCGAGATAGGAGTAAAGGAAGAGCAGGATCCTGTCTTTATGAAAACCTGCCCGTACCGCAGCCAATGGGTTACCGCCGATGGCGAAGATTCCCCTTCCAACTAAGGTGTACTTAAGGACCAAATAAGTAATTACAGCCGCCAGCACCAGGAAAAATATCTGAATAGGAATTCCAGCTGCCTTGATCCGGCCGAAATTGATAAACCACTGGGGGATATTGGTAATCCAGGAGCCGCCTGTATAATACAGCATCAAGCCGTTGATGATGCTCATACTTCCCAGAGTCACCACAATAGGCGGCAGGTTCAGCTTGGACACCAAGAGCCCGTTCAAGGCCCCCAGCAAAGCTCCGCTGATACAGCCTATAGTAAACACAAGCAGAAGATTGCCGCCGAAATTCACCATGTACTTGCCAATGATGATGGTGACTGCGGCGGTCATTGCCCCCACCGAGACATCAATTCCCCCGGTGATGATCACCGGCAGCATTCCCAAAGCAACTATGCCGATTACAGTGTTGTTCTTGGCCAGGTCCAACAGGTTTTCAGTAGTTAGAAAGACTGGGTTCTTAAGCGTGATCACCGCACTGACTAGAATGATGATCAACAGGATGCCAGCCTCTTTTGACCTGAACAGCTGTTTCATCTAGATCGCCTCTCTTGCCCAGAGATTAACCTGAAATGGGCCTTCTTTTGTACTCCCCTAAGACGCGCTTTCCTTAAGCGGCCGATCGAGGATGGCAGCATTCATGATCCGCTCTTGAGTCGCATCCTCTCTAGCGAACTCAGCGGCAATCCTGCCCCTGCGCATAACCAAAATCCGGTCACAGACTGCCAATACTTCCGGCAGTTCAGAAGAGATCATGATAATGCCTATGCCAGAGGCAGCCAGATCCCTCAACAGCTGGTGAATCTCGCTCTTGGCCCCCACATCGATGCCGTTAGTCGGTTCATCCACAATCAGTACCTTCGGTTCATAAGCCAGCCATTTAGCCAGCACTGCCTTCTGCTGATTGCCGCCGGAGAACTGGTCAATAAGCATCCTGGGATAAGGAGGCCGGATAGACAGCCGGTTAATCCAGTGCTGTACATGTTCAGTCAGCCGGTCAATGCGGATAATCTTGAAGCGGCCAGCCATGGTATCCAGCCGGGTCACAGCGACATTATCTGCTAAGGTCTTGCCCAGAAACAGGCCTTGGGATTGCCGGCTTTCCGGAATATACGCGATGCCGGCCTCAACCGCTTGAGCCGTTGAAGTAACATTGATGGGCTGTCCTTCCAGGTACATCTCGCCCCTGTCCGGGACCAGGCGGCCGAAAATCGCCTGCGCAACTTCAGTGCGGCCTGCCCCCACCAAGCCGGTTATCCCCAAGATTTCTCCCCGGTGCAGTCTGAAGGAAATGTCGGCAAAGTTGCCCTGTTTGCTGAGGCCTTTAACCTCCAGAATGGGAGAACCGATGGGGTTCTGCTCGTACTCTATAAACCTAAGCTTGCGGCCAACCATCAAAGAGATCAGCTGCTCTTCGGTCAAGTCTTCCTTGGGATATGTCCCTACATGCTGGCCGTCCCGCAGGACGGTGATCCGATCTGCAATGGCAAAGATCTCATCCAGTTTGTGGCTAATGAATAGAATAGACACACCCTCGCCCCTCAGGGTGGCAATCACTCTAAACAGCGATTCAATCTCACCCCGGGACAGACTGGATGTGGGCTCATCGAGGATCAGCAGGCGAGCATCATGTACCAAGCCCCGAGCGATGGCCACCAGCTGCTGATTAGCTACAGAGAGGTCAGCCAGCCTGGTGTCCAGATCAATCTCCAGCCCCAGCCTCCCCAAAGCAGCCCGGGCAGTTTCCCGCATTTCCTTCCAATCGACTACTCTGCCTCCTTCTTCGATCTCCCGGCTGATGGTGATATTCTCCAATACCGAGAGATTGGGGAACAGGCTGAGGTCCTGGTAGGTCACCGCGATCCTAGCCCGCAGGGCTTCCAGGGGATGGGCAAACTCCACCGGCTGGCCATCGATTCTGATCCGGCTGCCTGGATCGGGAGTCTCTGCTCCAGCTAGAATTTTGATCAGGGTAGACTTCCCTGCTCCATTCTCTCCGACTAGTGCGTGGACTTCCCCCACGCGGATATCCATGCTTACACTATCCAGCGCTTTCACGCCTGGGTAAGTCTTACTGATTCCCTCCAGTTGTAGGAATGAGTCTCCTGTCACTTTCCCCTGCTCCTTTCAACTCGAGCATAGGCACCCCAAATTAATGCTGTATTGCCTGCAGTTATTAGATTTCTTCATTGTTAACATAGTCTCCTGCTTTTTTGTACTCATCACTTGGGAGTTTTTTGGGCTGATTATTCTGATCATCAAACAAGGTGTCGAGATAACGCTGCCACCGCTGATAGCTTTCTGGATATCTCTTGCGGACATATTGGAGAAACTGTTCCGCCGCTCCCCGGCGGTACAGCCCCTTGAGGAGTTTTCGGGGATAGGGAGGGCTCTTTTTCATGGTATTAACTGGATCGATTAGCCATAACTTGCCATGCCCATCGATGATGATATGCGAAAGCCTGGTATCAGCCCGGCGAAACTTCAATCGCCGCATGGTTTCCACCATATCTGCCAACTGCCTGGCTATATCCTCTGTGAGAGGGTGTGACCGCAGATACTCGTTTAGGGGAGTACCCGGCGCATATTCCCGGATGATGTAATCTCTGCCCCAGTCATACACACGGGGAAAAAAGGCAGCTCCCGCGCCTCTCTGCAGGGCTGCCAGTTCCAGACGAAGATAGCTGCGCTTTCTGTAGATCTTGATGCAGCGATGATCATCGATCTTGTAGACTTCTCCATGCTTGCCTGCTCCGATGAATTCCAACTGCTCAACTCTAACCCCCTGCACCTGCATCGCTCCCCCGCTAAGGTTCTAGGATATACTAAGCAGGACAGCAGAGATGGTGCAGGGATAGGGTCAGGATAGGACCCCCAGGAGCATTCCACCGCCTGAGGTTTGTCATTGGTGCCTTCATTCCTCCAAGCAAAATGGGGTCCCCGCTCAAGGACCTCTATGTATCTCAGCGCCTTCCGACGTTTTTTCTCCAGGAATCCTCGTTCCGTGACAAAAAGCAAAGGGATGCCTCAAGGCACCCCTTTGACCTATACTAGTATAGGTTTGCTGATACGGACTCCTTTGGAGGCCGTTCATTATCTTAAAAATGGAACCCTACTCCCAAGAAGAGTCCGGAGAACGTGGAACTGCGCTTTTCGTCAACACTCTCAGCTTTGAAAGTATATCCCTGGTAGCGATAACCGCCCTTGACGGCAAACTCGCCAAAGCTGTAGGTACCGCCAGCCTCAAATGCCATCATGCTGGAGTCCTTTAGCTCTTGGTCATCATACTTGGCATTCACGATTGGGGCATAGACTGCCTCTCCGAAAACCCCTATACCGTCACCTACTACAGCGTCTAGCGCCGCACCCAGGGTGATGCCCGTCATTTGGAACTTATCATCCTTGTCAATGATATAGCTGCCCGTCAATAACCCTGCCCGCGCCTTGACCATCGGCACGATCTGGTACTGCACCGCGAGATTCACACTACTCAGCTCACCATAGACATCAGGTGCCGTGATGTCTCCAACCTTGAAATCATCACTCTTGCCAAATACGAAGGAGCCGGCTACCCCCAGTTTATCAGTGATGCTTACTTCCCCGCTGATCCCCGTCAGCCTAGCGGAAGCCTCGAGTTTGACGTCATATCCAGGGTCACTCAGCGTGTGATTCGCGAACCACTGATCCACCGATACTGTCCCGGTCTGAGCTAGGGCAAAGGAGCCAAAGCCCAGTACCATGCAAAGGACTAATGATCCGACCAACAATCTCTTCAATGATACCCCTCCCAATTATTGATTTGCACTTGACAGTGGACTAATAGGTAGCCTTTCGACAATTGCCAATGAATTCCTCCGAATATAGAGGGACACTCTACAATAATAGAGTGTCCCGTTTAGTCTGTTCCTGGCTGTTACTCTCCCGGTGGGGGCACGACCCCAATGGTCAGCAGAATGTTGCTGTACACCCGCTGTTCGCCGGTGGCGATCACCAGTGCAACATCTTGACACCGGGCTGCGTCGTAGAACTCGAAGCGGCCCAAAGGCTGCAGCTCCATCCCTTCATCGAGAAGTTCCCTGAATTCCGCGAAAATGGGCGGCTCGGGGCCCTCTGGCGGAACCATTACATGGGCCGCCTCGATGGGAATCGCTGTTGCCAGTACCTTTAAGACATCGGTAGCCAAGGGTATACCCGGTGTGAGATTCAAGTACACCCGATCCGCAGCAGGATTTGCCCCGGTAGAAAACGGGTAGTTGCCATCGGCGATTAACACCCGGGAACCGTGGCCAGCCTTAGCCAAGCTGCTCAAGATCTCGGGATGGGTTAGAGCGCCTCGCAGCATTTCCACCTCTCCCTTCTCCGTTTGAGTCTCCCCACTACAACAATTGCCAACGGTCGGTTCTTAGGCATCACCCTTGGGCCCAATTAGCACGACATCGATGTCATTGACATTGGTGTGGCTTTCGAACTCCAGGGAATCCCCTAGGTCATCGAAATAGGCTTCAGCTTCATGTTTATCGAGATGCCACTTGGCATCGAGCTTGGTGCGGTGCACGGTCCGGCAGTCAGCGATGGCACCGGATTTGCCTTGGCCATCTTCCCCGTCGCTGTCGGCTCCGGCAACAACGATGTTCTCACGATTGGCGATCTCGATGGCTGAAGCCAGCACAAATTCCCGGTTTGGCCCAAATCCGTCCCGTTCCTCCCAGCGGAAGGTCACCGTCATCTCACCGCCGATGATCAAGGCTGCCGGCGGAGCGATGGGGCGCTGGGTGTCCTGGACCTCCTTGGCAATCCCCATGATGCACTTGGCGATATACTTGGCTTCACCGGTGTTCTGGCTGGTCAAGATCATGGTATTGAATCCGGCTTCCTTTGCCACCTTCTCTGCCGCCAAAAGTGCGCCCATGCTGTTGCCAATCAGATAGTTGTGGACATTGGGAGGCAGCTCCCGGGGCGGCTCCATCTCTGGATGGGATAGGCCCTTCTCCAGATGCTGTCTAATGGATTCGGGCATCTCGTCCCAGATGCCGTACTGCTTGGCCAGGCGAATCGCGTCCTCGAAGGTAGTCTGATCCTTGTAAGTCGGTCCCGACGCAATTACGCTGAGATCATCGCCTACCACGTCAGAGAGGATGAGAGATATTACTGTCGCTCCATGTTCTGAGCAGAGCTGGCCGAAGCGGCCGCCTTTCACCTGTGAAACATGCTTCCTAATGGTGTTGATATCATAGATGTTGGCACCGCAGTGCATCAAGAGCTCATTCATGCGGAATAGCTCGTCGATGCTGATTCCCTCCGGCGGGACTGAGAACAGGGCAGACCCGCCACCGGTAATCAGGAAGAAGACCAGAGTACGGCTATTAGGATCCAGTGCCTTAATCTGATCCAAGATCATCGAGCTGTACTTCACGTTTTCAGCACGGGGCTCCGGATGGTAAGCTTCGTACACCGGAACGCTGTTTACTTCTGCTTCTCCGATCTCGTCACCCTTCTTGATGATCACCAGGCCTCCGTCGCATTCCACCACCTGCTCCAAGGCTCCGGCCATGGGTGCTGCAGCTTTCCCGATACCGAACATCAGGATCTTGTCATAGTCTTCCAGGTTGAAGGTGTCACCGCGTACGGTCAACGTCTTGCCGCTGAGCTTGACGCTGTCCATTACTGCTTGGGTGGGATCAGCAGCCTTCACCCCTGCCATAATCATTTCTTTAGCTATTTCTCTGTACCTTTCGTAGACCATACCTCTTGCCCTTAGAAAGGGCTCCTCCTCTCTGGTTCTCGTGTTCAAATTCTCACCTGTCAAGTGCAACCTTGACAGAGTGGATTTCAAATGGCGTAAAGGTCAACTGACCTTCATCGATGGCCTCACCGAGGGGACGCTCCATCAAGTCCACAACTGCCAGTTCCTTTGCGGGCAAGTTGGGCTTGATATCTGCCTTAACCCTACCGCCGCTGTATTCGTAGAACCTCAGGATGAGATCATCGGTATCCTCAGCTTTTTTCACCGTCTCCAGGATAATTCCTTCCCTGAGATTATCGACCAATCCAAAGGCTCTCGGCAGCCGGCCGCTGCCGGCTGTCTCCGCAGGTACGGCAAACAGCGGATTGTTTAGGCTGTAAGCTTCCTGAACAGTCTCTCCCTCATACCAGGTGCCGGCGTGGGGATAGAGGCTGTAAGTGAAGCGGTGCAGGCCTTGATCAGCATTTGGATCAGGCATGATACCCGACTTGATCAAGGTCAGCCTGATCACATTGTCTTTAATATCATGACCATACTTGCAGTCATTCAACAGGCTGACACCGTAGTCTCGCTGGGAGAGATCAACCCACTTATGGCCAACCACTTCAAACCGGGCCCAGTCCCAGCTGGTGTTCCAATGGGTCGGCCTTTCCACATTGCCGAACTGAATATCATAGGTGGCCTTGTGGGTGTAGACATTGACCGGGAACGCAGCTTTAAGCAAGACTTGGTGCTCATGCCAGTCAACTTCAGTTTCAAAATCAATGCGGGGGACCCGATTGTAGAGAATAAGCTTCTGGTCAATGGTGGAATCCATGAACTGCCAGCGCAGCCCTACAACCGCCTTCTCAGGCCCGTTCTCTAAGACCTTGGCCTCCCTTAGGTCTGTAATCTCCCAAGACTTCTCCTGGTAGAAAATGTCTATATCCCAGGCATCCCAGTTGGCAGGCTTATCTTCAAAGGCAATCAACGAGTTGCCCACGGCACCCGGTGCCAATACCTCCCGCTGGTTTACCTTATCGTAAATACGAGACAGGCGCCCATGCTCATCAAGGGTGAGCAGGAAGAAGTCATTCTCCATGCTGCTGGTGGTTACCTTCATAGCGGAACCAGGAACCACCGCTTTTTCTACCTTAAGGACCTTGTAGCCCTTGGCAGGCACATTATCCACCCAGAAGAGCGCCTTAGCCTCACCGTTCACCTCGGTCTTCTGGATAGGATGCCGGCCGCCGTCATCATCTACAGCCATAGCTCCCTCCAGGGCATCCTGCCAGGGTGCCAGGACCAGATCGCTTCTCTCCCAGGAAAGGGGATTGAAGGCCACCAGCTCGCCTGCCTTGGCGTCCATCTCAGAGATCAGAGCATTGGCTGCTTCTTCCAGGACTTTGTCCCCCAGCTGCTTGACCTCAGCATACTGCAGCTCGCTGTCTTCATAGACGGCGCCAATTGAGGAGCCGGGGATGATATCGTGGAACTGATTGGTCAATACCAATTCCCAAGCCCGATTGATCTCGTCATGGGGATAGTTGAACCCCGGTACCAAGGCGTGGGCCAGCCCGCTGTAAAGCTCAGCATTGGACAGGAGGAACTCTGACTTGCGGTTGTGCCTCTTATTCCTGCCCTGGGACGTGTAGGTTCCCCGGTGCAGCTCTAGGTAAAGCTCCCCATGCCAGACCGGCAGCCTCGGATCATCCGATACGGCTGCATCCAGCTCTTCGAAGAAATCCCCTGCTTTGCCTGGCCGGAACTCCGGCATGAAGTTCAGGTACTTCATCGCCCGGGCATTCTCCAGCATATCCCGGGTTACGCCGCCGCCGCCATCTCCCCAGCCGTAGGCAGAGAGCAGCAGGTTGTTGATATCCTTCTGGCGGTAGTTGTCCCAAGCACTCTGGACCACCTCAGCATCGGTAAACCCGTTATATGTGTAGGCCCAGTCCTCCGGCCGATTCTTAGTGGTAATGTAGTGGGTGAGTACCTCGGTCCCGTCGATCCCCCGCCAGCGGAAGGTATCATAGGGGAACTTGTTGAACTGGCTCCAGCTGATCTTAATGGTCATGAAGTAATCCAAGCCGCTCTTCTTGATGATCTGCGGCAGGGCCCACGAATAGCCGAAGACATCAGGCAGCCAGAGGGTATTGGATTTGACGCCGAACTCCTTCTCAAAGAAGCGGTTACCGAACAGGAACTGCCGCACCAGGGATTCTCCTGATGTCACGTTGCAGTCGGCCTCCACCCACATTCCGCCATTGACTTCCCATTTGCCGGCCGCCACTTGTTCCTTAATCTGCCGGTAGATATCGGGATAGTCTTCTTTGATGTACTTGTACAGCTGGGCCTGGCTCTGAATAAACACGAACTCCGGATACTGCTCCATGAGCCGCAGAGCAGTGCTGAAGGTACGGCTGCACTTCTCTCGGGTGTGGAGCAGCTGCCACAGCCAAGCAACGTCGATATGGGAGTGGCCGACACCCACTACCACCGGCCGCAGCTCACTGGCTGGAATGCTGGCTAGATTCTCCCTAAATCCTTCCAGAGCTCTTGCCACCGATGCATAGAAGGCCTCTGTACCTGGCTTGCGGTAATCAACCGTCTGAAGCGCCTCATCAATAAACTGCGAGACCTTGACAAACACCGGATCCTTTTCATCAAGGGCGAGAGCTCCGCGATAGGCGTTGCGGAGCAGATAATAGAACTCTTCCGCCGCTGGGTTGATTTTCACCAGCTTAGCTTGGGTAAAAGCGCCTTCCTTCATGTTCATGCCGGTGAAGGCTTTGACTGCCAGGTCCAGTTCCTTACCGCCTCGAACGTAATCGGCAGGAAGTACTGCTTCCTGGTGCCGGGTATCTAATCCCTGCATAGGCTTGCCGTCAACATATAGGAGGGCTTCTGAGGAAGTCGCTTCCCACTCTCCCTCACGGCCGAAGAACAAGTAAACAGCGACTTTATCTCCTTCCCACTCAGTGGGAACAGTGCACTTTGCGAAAAACCACCGCCACTCATTGGGGCCTCCCCACCTGTCGCCCATCTCAAAGGGCTTCAGCTCATCTGGGCTAAAGGTAGGAATGGACCGCTGATCCCAAGCTGCGTCAGCTACCTGCCAACCGGTGATCGGGATGCTGGCTTCATAGATGAACCTCGGAAACTCAGCCAAACGACTGCGTACTTTTTCCTTCCACAATGGACCAGGCACTATTTCTACACCTCCATATGAATTAGATAAGTCTACTTTGTGCAGGCAACTTACAACTGTCTTCTTCGCTGGTGCAAAGCCATTATCCTGTCTGAATAACCAACGACACGATCAAGGCGCCGGTAATCAGGAACGGGCCATAGGGCACCATGTCCTTCCGCCCTTTCAGCCGCAGGGCCAAGAGAATAAGCCCGATGATGCCGCCTAAAATGACTCCAATGGTCAAAGAGACGAGCATACCCCGCAGGCCTAGGAAAGCTCCCACCATGGCCTGCAGCTTGACATCGCCCATCCCCAGGCCGCCCCGGGTAACCACAGCCACTATGAACAGTATGCCTCCACCTGTCAATGCTCCCAGTACCGCTGACTTGATCTGGCCAAGGCCCGCAGACAAAAGCAGTCCCAAGGCTATCCCAGGCAAAGTCAGGATGTTGGGCAGGCGATGGTGCTTGAGATCGATAAACATCAGGGGAATCAGCAGCAGCACAAAGATAGAAAGGCGGATCACATCCAACATGCCTTGACCCCGGCTGTAGGCCAGGACAAGGAGAATCCCGGCAGCCAGTTCAACGAGTATATAGCGCAAAGGTACGTGGTCGCCGCAGTAATGGCAGCGGCCTTCGGCAAACAGCCTGCCCCAAAGGGTGATGGTCTCCAGTCCCTGCCAGGGGTGTCCGCAATGGGGGCAAACTGCCCTCAAACCGGCACTGCTAGTTTCCCGCTGCGGCCACCAAGAAATGAAGTTATTGAGCAGGCTCCCCAGTAAAACACCCAAACAGAAAACGCCAAGTTTCATCCAAATCACAGCCTATCCCCCTTGCGAGAGACTTTCTTCAGGGAACAGATATGCCAACAGCTCCTCTAGACAGCGATAATCCGGCACAATCACATCGGCACCGGCTCCAACCAGGCGCTGCCTTTTCCACTCATCGATCCCAGCCCGATGGATTTCATCGGACGCGACGCCAACGGCACAGCCTCCCACAGCTTTGACATTCTCAATTTCCACAAATCCATCGCCGAAGCCCAAAAGCTCTTCTCCCTGGAGGTTATGGCTCTTGATGATCTCCTGGATGACTTTCTCCTTGCTGAAATCTTCATAGCGGTCCAAAGCACCATAAATGCCCCCATTGAAAAACTCCGATACCCCAAGGGCAGCTGCTTCCCGGATAACGTCGGGCTCGTCGGTGCCGCTGGCCAGATACAAGGTCAGGCCCCGGTCTCTCAGCTCTCTCAAGAGTTCCACTGCACCGGGAACCATCATATCAACCGGCGCAATGGAGCCGTCTTCTAAACCGTGCACCCGGTCGGCGATCCGCTCCCACAGCCGCCGCAGATATTCATGCTTGTAATCGAGAGCCGCCAAGGGGGTGCCGCCCCGCTTCTTGACCTCTTCCACCAGCTGCAGGCATTGGTAAATCGTCTGCTTGCCGGTTAAGAGATCGACGAACTCCCGCACTACCCGATACAGTTCCTCTTCGCTTTCAGAAGTAGGAGTCGCCGCCAGCACCTCAACGAAATAGGAGTACATCACAGGCTGCCAGCCAGCTCTAATTAGGCTGATGGTTCCATCAAAGTCAAGGATCGCTGCTTTGAATTTACCCCGAATAGTACGATCTTTAATCACTTCCACTAGTTGTTCCGGTCCAGCATGCCGTATGATGGGATACCAGCCGGTCCACCTCCTCCCACAAATCTTAGTAACTCTTTTTTGCCGCTGCCTGGAAATCCTTCCAGCTTGACTGCAAAAATCTGCCCATCTCTTGGGGCAGGGCAGGGAAGTATACCATTGAAAGGAATGTATATCACAAGGCATCTCCGGCGCAAATACTGGAAAGAGGCTAGCTTTCCACACCAGGAGGAGCAGATTATGAACAAGTCGCTTTTTACCGAACGGATTCTCATTAAGGTTGCGCAAGCTATCCGCAGCGGTCAAAAGCCCTTTGACAAACAGCGGCTGGTAGATGAGATTACTGCCGACTGTTTTGCCGATGAGCAGGAGCGGGAGAACTGGCGCCCCATAGTCGCCCAGAGAATCGACCTGCTCTTGACCGACGAAGGGACTTTTATTACCCACATACGGGAAGCCTGCCGCGTCTGTGAGGAGGGGCGGCGGCGCTGCGCCCACGTTTGCCCCACCGATGCCCTCATTCACTCCGATCATGGAGTTACTGTGGACTGGGAGCGCTGCATTGAATGCGGCCGGTGTGTCGATGGCTGCATTTCTGGTGCCATCGCTGCCCGCTCAGATTTTGCCCGGGTAGCCTCTCTGTTAATACATGGTGATGAACAGCCGGTTTACGCTATCCTGGCCCCGGCCTTTGTCGGCCAGTTCGGTGATCAGGTTTCACCTTCGAAGTTCAAGGGAGCACTATTGCAGCTGGGGTTCAGCGGCGTTTACGAGGTGGCCATGGCCGCAGATATCATCACCTCCCGAGAGGCTGAAGAGCTTGTGGAGAGATTCCACAGAGGCGATAAGTTTATGATTACATCCTGCTGCTGTCCTGCCTTTATGCGGCTGGTGGAAAAGACAAAGCCTGCACTGGTAGAGCTGATCTCCCACTCGGTATCGCCCATGGTTGCACTGGGCCGCCTGCTCAAGGCACGGGAAGAATGCAAAGTGGTGTTTATCGGGCCTTGTGTCGCCAAGAAGGCAGAGGCTAGAAGGCCCGAACTGCAGGATGCAGTCGACTGTGTCTTGACATTCAAAGAGACCGACGCCCTCTTTAAGGCTGGTGAGGTGAACCTCGCCTCCATCGGAGAAGATGTTGCCATAGAAGACGCATCCCACGATGGGCGGATCTATGCCCGGACAGAAGGGGTCACCACAGCCATCGCCCGGGCAGTACACCGCATGGACCCCACCATTGACCTGAATGCGGTACACGGTGACGGCATCAGAGAATGCATGACCTTGTTGAAGCTGGTGGAACAAGGCAAGCTGGCTGCCAATTTCATGGAGGGTATGGGCTGTGAAGGCGGCTGTGTCGGCGGCCCCGGCACCATCATCCCCAGGGATGAAGGCAGAAGGAACGCCAACAGCTTTGCAGAAGTGTCAGCGGCAGTCTCTGCCCTGGATAACCACAAGGCTGAAGCGTGGATGCTGGAGTACGGCAGCAAAGTCAACTTGACCACCGGCCGCCAAGCCGGCACAAAACCGGTAGAGGCGCAGCGATAGCTGCAATGGTTGTCCGGCCTGATTGGGCATGCAGCGGCAATAACAAACAGCGCAAATAAGAAAAGGCGCCACACCAAATCTTAGATGTGACACCCAATGGCGCCCCCGGCAGGAATCGAACCTGCGACCAACAGTTTAGGAAACTGCTGCTCTATCCCCTGAGCTACGGGGGCACGCCTATGCTGTTGACCAGCGCAAGAACACCCGCGATATGCTGCATGCCCTTATGCTGTACGCCCATTGTACCTCAAACCAGCCGCTTCCGTCAAGATCAAGCCGCCGCTCACATAATCTACCTGTGCTCCAGTTTGCTAAAGTCCATGTCCCCAGCAGCGCAAACAGGGATTTCACACACCTTATCCACAGCCATCCCCTAATTCTGCACAAAGTTATCCACAAGTTATCCACAGAATGTGGATAGATCAAACTTGTGTTTGCGGCGCGCCTTTGTTTCGGTTCTGTTAAGTACCCCCAGTTTTGCCGAATATCACTGCGTAGGTACGGCCTAACCGCATCCCACTGCATAGGATGGCAGTGGAGGTGAGCTCATGGGTGAGAGGCAGGGTGCGGTCTTTCTCGACCGGGACGGTACTATCATTGAGGAAGTCAATTATCTCAAGGATCCCGCCGATATTCAGCTGCTCCCCGGTGCCGTCGAGGCCTTGCGCCTCCTGCAAGAGCGGTACCCCTTAGTCATCATCACCAACCAGGCCGGCATTGCCAGGGGATATTTCGATGAACAGCAGCTTAGGGAAATCCATCGGCACCTGGAACAGCTCCTGGCAGATATGGAGATCCTCCTAGCGGGCATCTACTACTGCCCCCATCACCCAGAGGCTGGAAGCTTTCGCTACCGGCAGAACTGCCATTGCCGCAAGCCCAAGCCGGGGATGCTGAAGGCTGCCGCCCGGGACCTAGCCTTAGACCTGGCCAAATCCTACACCATTGGCGACAAGCTGTCAGATATTGGCGCCGGCAAGAATGCCGGCACCAAGACTATCTTGGTCCGGACCGGCTACGGCAGGCAGCACGAAGCAGAAATCGCCAGGTCACAACTTGCTCCTGATTATGCTGCCGACGATCTGCCGGCTGCCGCTGCGTGGATCCTGGAACACAAACACTAACTGGAACAGTTGCCAGCGAGGCCTGTGAGTACTACGGAGTATTCCGCCTCCGCACACGATCCCACAGCCCCAGCGGGTGCGGCCTCCTTCCTAGCCGATGCTGTGTAACAGGTGCCATCCGCCAGGCTGTGGATGAAGTGCCGCCCCCCTTCCTAGCCGATGCTGTACTCCCTGCGGAAGTCTTCCAGGAACTGATCAACCTTGGGCTGCTGCTCCCCCAGGCTTTCCAGTTTATCGATGAACTTGCGGGCAGGCCAAGTACTGCTCTTCCCATCCCGCTTGACGTAATAGCGCAAGATGAGATGAATGATCTTATTGGGGTAGGCCAGCATGGCATAAAGGACTGTAAGCTCCTCTAAGTCCAGGCTGGCAGCGGAAGAATAGGCATCCAAGATCAGCTGTGCCGATGAGAAACTCCAATTGCGCTTCTTCAACACATCCCGGAGGAGCTTGTAAACATCGGCGACTCGGATATCACGCCGTATTAGATCAAGATCGATCAAACAGCAGCCGTCTTCTGGGGTGATGACGAAGTTCCGTTCCGCGGCATCGCCGTGACAAAAGGAGCTGGCCTGTTGAGCCCGCTCCGCCAGGCAATCATATTGGGAGGTAGAAAGCACACTCCATCCATCTTGGGCGCGATCCAGAATCCAAGGATAGTATTCCATAAAGACCCGGTCGAAATTATCTAAGATTGGCTTATGTTCCAACTGATCCCTAAGCTCAACCAGCTGCCGGAGTCGGGAACTAAGTCGGGTAGGCCAGCGATTAAGGCGGTTTCTCAGCTTGCCTACCGATGAAGGTTCATAACCGGCCGAAGCCTTGTGAAATTCAGCTAGAGTAACTGCCGCTGCCCCAATATCTTCATCGGAAGTGCGAAAGTCCGGTTTGCGCCCCATCAACCAATCGGTCAAGATGTAGTTGCGGCCGGTAGGGGCCCGGCAGACCAGGTGGCCATCCCTTGTCTCGTACGCCTTAGCCGTCTTTGTAAAACCCTTGGACTCTAGGTGTGCCAGCACCCCTGCCAGAGCCATGGCCCGCTTCGGGCGCTTGTCTACTTCCTTGAGGCAAAAGCTGCCCTCCTCTGCCTCTACCCTGTAGACATCCTTATAGGCACTGATGGAGAGAGGCGTTATGGGCCAATCCAACAACACTGTCCACAGTTCTGTCTGAGCTCTGCCCACATAGTTCACCCTTCCCATGATTCCACTGTTCTCATCCTATGCTCACCAGAGAAGATGGGTGTCTCAGGGGGCAGATTGCCGAAAAACCAGAACAAACTCCTATTTCCCTTAATGGACTCCGCTCATAGGATTAACTAAAGCACTTATAGCGGCAGTTGATCCATTCGCCCACCAATCCTGATAAAGTGGAGGTGGAAAACGTGTCCAACGAGAATCCTCGGTTCGGCAGGCTGACACCCCGAGAGAAGGAAGTCCTGCAGCTGATCGCCAAGGGCCTATCCAATGAAGAAATCGCCCAGACCCTGTTCATCAGCAAGCACACAGTCAAGAATCATATAACCAACATCTACCGGAAGATGGGTTCCCGCAACCGTACCAAAGTTGCACTGTGGGCAATTCGTTACGGCTTGATCAGTCTGGATTAGCCCCAGGGATCGGCTGTTACCATAGATCTCCCATCACCCAATTCGCTCTGAATTGGGTTTTTATATATATGAAAAAAGGGGGGCAGCCCGCCCCAAGCCGCCCAACCGCAATGATCGCCGGCAACCCGGGCCCAAAGGCCGCCTCCCCTAGAAGGGAGGGATGTGGGATGAGCCTTTGCAGCGGTACTGCCCAGTAGGTGGGCTTTGCCCATCTGCAAAGTCACTATATCTTTATGAGGGTTAGGAGCCTGCGGCTATGGGAGGCAGCTCCTATTTTCCCCATGTTCCCCTACCCCTTTAGCTCCGGCATCGACCATTGGGGCTTGTCTGTAGGACGGGCTTTATCTTAGGGCGGCCGGCTGCAGGGAGGCTGCCGGCACCGCTTCCGGTGCTTTCAAGCTGGCGATCCAGCGGCAGCCGTCCGCCAGAATCGCCTCCACTTCGCCCTGGCTTCCGGCCTCGGCATACAGCCTCAGCACAGGCTCAGTCCCAGACGTTCTAAGGAGAAGCCAAGCACCATCGCCAAGCCTAAGCTTTAAGCCGTCCAGTGTCTCAACAGCGAGAACAGCCCGCTTGCCCAGCCAGAGAGGCGGTTCAATATCAAGCAGGGGATGGCATGCCAGCGGCAGATCCAACCGCCGATAGCACCTGGAGCCGAACTCTTCATCCAGCTCCTTCAGTATGGACCGCAGCGGCCTTCCCTGCCGGACAACGCACTCCACCAATAGAAGGCCTGCCAGGACTCCATCCCGATCGAGAAGGTGCTGGGGGAACCCGTATCCCCCGCTCTCCTCGCCTCCCATCAAAACAGGTTCCCGGCGGCAGACTCCAGCTATATGTTTAAAGCCGATGGGTGTCTCCCTCACAGGAAGGCCGAGGCTTCTGGCGGCGCGGTCGATAGATGAACTGGTAGAAAAGGTCTTGACAACTGTACCCGTCCGTTCCCTACTTCGAACAAGATGAGTGAGAATCAGCAGAAACACCCGGTGGGCATCAACATAATCACCCAGATGGTCAACTACACCCAAGCGGTCGCCATCGCCATCCAGGGCCAGCCCCAAATCTGCTCCATGCTCCCTAACCGCTGCGGCCAGGGGTTTTAGATTGGCGGCAATGGGTTCAGGATTGCTGCCGCCAAAGGCCGGATTAATCTCATCCCTGATGCTGATAGCCTTTACGCCCCGTTCCTCCAGGAGCCGGTCCAGATAACCAGCGCCGGCGCCATGCATACTGTCTACTACCACAGTGAGCCCCTGACCGGAGATGTCCTGCTGCGTGACCTGCTGTCTGACTCCGTCCAGATAGAGCCCATCGAGGCTCAGTTTGGGGATCCTCTGGGGCTTACTGGGCGCAGGAGGCGCTGCTTCAGGCAGGAGTGCTTGGATCCCATCAATCAAGTTTTGATCAGCGGGGCCCCCGTCACCTGCTTTGATTTTAATGCCGTTGTATTCAGGGGGATTATGGCTGGCAGTGATCATGATGCCCAGGTCTACTTCCAAGTTAGCTGCAGCAAAGGAAAGGGCGGGAGTGACCACCGGCTTGTCAGCAAGATAGACTGCCGTGCCCCCTGCCTGGATTACACCTGCTATTTCCTGGGCACAGCGGCCGGAGAGAAAGCGGGTATCATAGCCTATCACCACGCCTTTCCTTGCGCCGGCCTCCCGCAGGTAAGCAGCAGCTGCCCAGCCCACCCGCCTCACATTGGCAAGAGTGAAATCATCGGCGATGATACCCCGCCAGCCCTCAGTGCCGAAGCGAATCTTCACTGTTCATACCCCCGGGGCTCCGTCAAAGATATTCATCCCATCCTGACTCCCTGATATAATTGAGCAGGGCCTTCACCTCTTGGTCCCTGTCCTTCTTGCAGATAAACAGCACATCATCGGTATCGATGACTATTAGATCTTCCACCCCGATTAATGCTGCCAGCTTTCCAGGGGCAGATACCAAGCAGTTGACGCTGTCGATGGCCGCTGCTCTCCCGGAAAAGGCATTGCCCGCGGCATCCGTGGAAGAAACCTTGGCAAAGGAGCTCCAGCTGCCGATATCCTGCCAGCCAAAGTCACCCGCCACCATGTAGATGTTGGCCGCTTTCTCCAGTACTGCATAATCGAAGGAGATCCGCTCAAACTCAGTGTACAGTTCCCGGATCACATCAGCTTCCTCAGGCTGGCCTAGACTAGCCATGATTTTTTCCAAACCCGGCCTGAGCTTGGGGTTATACTTTCTCAGCAAGTCCACGATGGTTCCCGCCCGGCCCACTACTATGCCGCTGTTCCAAAAATAGCCTCCCTGCTCTAGATAGCGCTGGGCCCTATGGGCTCCTGGCTTTTCCCTAAACCGTTCTACCTTATATACAGGATAGCCGTCTTCTACATAAAGCTCCTTTCCCCGCTTGATATACCCATAGGAGGTACAGGGCTCATTTGCAGTAATGCCAATCACCACCAGGCCATCTACGTTCTCTCCAGCTTTCAAAGCAGCCTGCAGCACCCGGTTGAACTCGGCTTCATCTAGAATGACGTGGTCTGCAGGCAGAAAGGCAATCACCGCGTCAGGCTCTCCGGCGGCGATCCTAGCCGCCATCAGCCCCATGGCCGGGCCCGTATCCTTTACCCCCGGCTCTGTGTAAACCTTGCCGGTTAAAGGAGAAGAAACAATCTCGGTGATTGTCTCCAGCAGACTCTCGTTTGTGGTCACAAAGACATTCTCTGGGCCTACCAAGGCATTGGCCCGCTCCAGCGTTTTTTCTAAGAGAGTCTTACCATCAAGAACCATCAGCGGCTTCGGGCTGCTTATTCTAACCCGAGGCCACAGACGGCTGCCATTGCCTCCTGCCATTACTACGGCATACGCCATTGGCGACTTCCTCCTCACTCCATTCCTAGTACAGCTGTGCACTGCGGCCATAGATATAAAACCACGCAGGAGTAGAGTCTATCCCTATAGTCCCTTCATCCTATGCAAATGCCTTTGTGAAGGTGTGGAGAAAGCGCTGCCGCAGGTGAGGGGACTTCAGTTTTCTTTCATACCTGGCCAGGAAATACGCCTCCGACCACCGCTGCTTCTCATAATAGTACTGCAGCCCGATCTGCCAGTACTCGTGGGGAAAGTGCAAAAAGGCCGCCAGTACAGGATAGGCCCGGGAATCTAGCTGCACCACTGAGCTGTAGGCAGCCAGGATCCGCTTGGCCCGCTCCCAGTTCCAATCAAGCAGCACCAAATTACGCAAGAGCAGATCGGCTAGATCATGCAGCCCTAGGTCCACCATGCTGTAATCGAAATCCAAGAACTTGATGCCCTCATCATCCATCAAGACATTGTGATAGGCCAGATCCCGGTGGCAAAAGGCCCGCAGTGAGAGGTCCTGGCAGAGGTCAAAATAGCTGGAATCGGCAAGCTTCTCAAGCCCCTCAATCCCCTGCCGGTAGTAGCGGTTGAAATCCCTTAGATACAGCTGGTCAAAAGAGCTGGGCACTGTTTTTGCCCTGGCTTCCCGGGCAAAGGCCTTCATCTGATCCAGCCGCCGGGAAAGGTACAAGGGCCAAAAACCCAGCAGCCACCGGGTGTCCGGGACGGGGTCGAACTTGATGCCTTGGGAGGCATCGTGGAGGCGTCCCAAGGTCTTCGCCACTGCTACGGCATCTGTCTCACTGAGGTAGTCGCAGTGCCGGCCTTTAACCCAGTCCATGAGGAAATAGTACGAGTCTTGGAAGCGAAAATACCGGGAGCCGTCACTGGCAGGCAGGGGCACTACAACCGATGTGCACCCTTGTTTGTCTATATCTGCAAGGGAGTGGGTGATATACTCCAGTTCAAGCTGGCTGAGGCCTGATTTCTTCAGCCCCTTTAGGCCCGATGAAGTCTGCAGCACGTAGATCGGGCCCTCCCGGGCAAAGCGCTGTACTTCCAGGTCATACCGGTTTTCCACCTCCCGGATCAGTTCCTCGGCTGCCTCAACATCTTGCCAATTACCCTGGGTTTCTAGGGAAAACTGCATAGCGACTCATCACCCTCTCGGGATTCCTCTCAAGATTCAATAAGAATTGGGCTTTAGCTTGACTGGCCGTCAGCCGCTTCTGTAGAGTCCGAAGATGAGGGCGGCCCCGCTGATAGCTCAGCTTGCCCAGCTGCCAGTATTCCATGGGAAACTGCAGAAAAGCCCCAATCAATCGGATCTCTTCTGCTTCCAAGGGAAGCACCTGACCATACCCTTGAAGCAGCTGCCCTGCCATGTCCAGCTGCCAACTGGAAAACGTCCGCAGGAGCTTTGCCAGATCATCAATCCGCTCTGCACAGGCGGCGTTATCATAATCGATGAGGACAAATTCTCCATCCGGCCGCTCAACTACATTGCGAGGTATGCAGTCCCGATGGCAGACATACTGGGATTGCTGGTCCCGCCTAACAGCTTCCTGATACGGGAGCTTTTCTAGTTTATGAAGGGCACCTTCAGCGGCTGCCAGAAGGGCATTTCCGTGCTGCTGAAAGAGCCGGTCGAAGGCAGTCCGGCCTTGGCGGGCCATCTCTATGAAGCGGCGCAGATCACGGCAGCGGGCGGTGAGTTTACCCGGCCATGCCCCCCATTGGATGCGGGCAGGATGGATGGGATCGGAAGTCTCGAAGTCCCTGCTGGCAGCGTGGAAACTGCCCAAGAGCCTGCCTATCTGCAGAAGGGTTCCCGGGGTTAATTCAAAACCTGTGGCCCCTTCCTGCCAGGAAGCCAAGTAATAGAATCGGCCGGCCATGGTCAATCCCGGCAGCCCCCGGCAGGTCAGCCGTATCCTCTCCGGATGGGGAAACCCCCGCTCCTCTAGCTGCTGCACTAATCTGTAGATAAACGGGAACTCCTCCGACGGATAGGCAAAACACTTCAATCGAAACAGGCCCTGAGCCGTTTCCACCTTCAGACATGCAGAAACCTCCTCCCATCCCTTTAAATCCAGCCCATACTCAGCCAACATCTCCCCAAGGGGCAGATTGTTCCACTCCGGACACCTGGTCATATCTCTAGGCTCCTTCGATGGGCGGCGCCAGTGCCTGATAGACCATCCAGGTTTCTGCAGCAGCCCTGGCCCAGGAGAACTTGGCCTGCTGCCTTAACCCTCGCAGTGCCAGCTGCTCCCGCAGTCTGCTGTCACCCATTACCTTCAGCAGAGCCTCTGCCAGGCTGTCTTCATCATAAGGGTCATAGAGCAGCCCTCCATTCTCAACTACCTCGGGTATGGAGGCAGCGGCCGCTGCTGCCACCGGTACGCCGCAGGCCATCGCCTCCAGCGGCGGCAGCCCAAAGCCTTCATAAAGCGAAGGGTAGACGAACAGTTCAGCAGCATTATATAGATAGGGCATATCCTCTTGAGGGACAAAACCCGGAAATCTCACTGCATTCTCCAAACCCCACTGCCCGACTAGCAGCCTGAGCTCTTCATATGATCCGCCCCCTGCTCCTCCCACCAACACCAGCTGACAGTCCTGGGGCAGCTCATCCCTAATGCGGCGGAAGACCCGGACCAAACTGATCAAGTTCTTTCTCCGGCTGAATCCGCCGACATTGAGGATGTACGGCCCTGTTATCCCCAGCTTGCTTTCAACATACTGCCGGGCCTCATGCCGGCAGATAGGCCTGTAAATCGGCTCTGCCGCCTCATAGATGACTGCAATCTTCTCCTCAGGAACGTTGAGAATCCGCATCAAATCCTGCTTGGTGTTAAAGGACACGGCAATGATGTAATCTGCCGCCTCCACCGCCCGGGGCAGTTCCCTGATAGCAGTCTCCAAGTACAGCTTGCTGCAGGTCTGAGGGAGTACGAAGGGGATTAGATCATGGACGGTGATCACAAGTCTCTGCCGGCGGCGCCTGCCCGGCGGCAGGCCTATGCCGTTATGGGGAATGTGGTAGATATCCAGGTCAACTGCGTCCCAGTCGGGCAGGGCCTGTACCTCCTGCCAAAACCTGCGGTTCTTGCTCCTGCCCTCAGCTAAGCGAAAGCCCTCCCGGACTTCAATCCACTTGGCCGGCGGATAGACTAGCTGATACTCATTCAAGGGGTCAATGGACAAAAGCTCCCGGATGAGCCGGTACGTATACGTACCTATACCGGAACCTCGATACCACAAGGCAGCTCGGGCGTCTATCCCTATCTGCACCGGTTATCCCCCCATAGTTCTGCTGGAAATCACGACAATACAATATATGAGAATCTCCTCTCGCAGGAACTAGGAACCAGCCTTTCTCCATTCACCGCCAAGTCCTAGATTTCATAGTATGCCAATGGAATGCAACCGCTGATTTGGAGAGGCTGTGACGACAATGAAACAGCAGCTTCCTACGGCAGTGATTCTGGCCGGGGGCTTGGGGACACGGCTCCGGCCTTTGGTCTCTGATCGGCCTAAAGCGCTGGCGGTAGTGGCCGGCAGGCCCTTTATCCTCTACCAGTTGGAGTGGCTGTGCCGCAACTTTGTCCAATCAGTGATCATATGTGTGGGATACAAGGGTGAGCAGATTGTGGATTGCCTCGGTGACGGCTCCCATCTTGGTATGAAGATAGCTTACAGTCGGGAGAGCACACCCTTGGGTACTGCCGGTGCTCTCGCGGAAGCGGCCCATCTGCTGCCTGCGGAGTTCTTGGTGCTCAACGGCGACACGTACACTGCCATGGAGCTTGAACCCCTGTGGGAGGCCCATCACCGCCGAGGGGCTTTAGCTACTTTGGCGGCTGCTCCTGCCGTTCACGTCAAGGACAGCGCCGCTGTCGGCAGCATTAAAATCGGCCCTGACGGCCGCATCCTGTCTTTCAGGGAAAAGCAGCCCGGGGCAAAGCTGGTCAGCATGGGAATCTACGCTGTATCTCGAGAGCTGGTTCCGCTGATCCCCCAACAGCGCCCCTGTTCCCTGGAAAGGGACGTTTTTCCCAATCTGCCCGGGCTTTACGGATACCTGTCACCGGCCTCCTTCATCGATATTGGAACTCCCACCGGCTACCGGGCTGCAAACCGGCAGCTCAGCAAGCTGCCAACTTGAGGTCGTGTCGAGCCGTCCATATCTAATTTGTCCCCATCATCACCCTCACTGGGAGGAGAAACTGCTATGATCATCCGTAGTCGAGCACCTTTGCGCATCAGCTTTTCAGGAGGCGGCACAGACGTCTCCCCGTACCCTGAAGAAAAGGGGGGCGTAGTGCTCTCCACCACCATCGACAAGTACAGCTATGCCAGCTTAATCCCCAAGCAGGAGCCGGTGATCCAGGTTAAGTCCCTAGACTTCGATGTGGTGGCCAAATACGATGTCGATCGTCAGCTGGTGTATGATGGAGAACTGGATTTGGTCAAGGGAGTGCTCAATACTCTTTTGGAAGGCAGGGGAGACGGGTTTGTACTGTTTATCCACAGCGATGCTCCTCCCGGCAGCGGCCTGGGATCATCTTCTACCATGGCAGTCACCCTCATCGGCATCATCCGCCAATGGCTGCAAAAACCCTGGACCAACTATGACATCGCCCAACTGGCCTACCACGTGGAGCGAGAGGTCCTAGGCATCAAAGGCGGCAAACAGGATCAATACGCAGCAGCCTTCGGAGGCTTTAATTTTGTCGAATTTCACAGGGACTATACAGTTGTGAACCCGCTGCGGATCTCGCCCATCATCCTCAATGAACTGGAGTATCATCTGCTGCTCTGCTATACCGGCAAGACCCGTCTGTCTGCCCGCATTATCGAAACACAGGTAAAAGGCTATGTAGAAAGGCAGGCTGATTCTGTAGCTGCCCTGGATGAACTCAAACAGATTACCATCGATATGAAAAACGCCCTCTTACAGGGGCGCCTCAACGACTTCGGAGCTTTGCTCCACGATGCTTGGATGAATAAGAAGCGGTTAGCCAAACAGATCACTAATGAAGAGATTGATATACTGTACGAGACAGCCCGCAAGCACGGCGCCCTGGGAGGCAAGATCTTGGGAGCTGGAGGCGGGGGTTACCTTCTGGTATACTGCCCCTTTGACCAGAAGCACATCATCGCTGAAGAGCTGGAAAAGGCCGGTGGCCAGGTAGTTAAGTTCGGTTTTGAGCAGCAAGGGCTCCAGACCTGGGAGGTCGACGGTTCCCGCTGCCGCTTCTAAGTAAGGGCTGAATAAGGCGAAGGGGCATCGCCGTGACTGCACGCCATCAAGAGTCTGTCACTAACTGGATCTAGAAGAGCGTTGACCGATGGATGTACTGCTAAAGAAGTACCTGATGCGGCGATGCCAGCACCGCACAGTCTACTGCAGATATCCGCGGCTTCAATCTGAGAAAGCTTCATAGACCAAAACAGTCTCCTTCACAGCCTTTTTCCACGAATAGCGCTGCACCCAGTCTCTGCCCCTTTGCCTCAGCCCAGCCTTGGCCTTTTCGTCATTGATCACCTGCAGGATTGCCTCAGCTAGTCCTGGAGCATCATAGGGATTCACCTGCAAGGCTCCCTCGCCCACAACCTCTGCCAAGGCCGATGCCCAAGAAGTAATGGTCGGCACCCCACAAGCCATGGCCTCTAAGGGAGGCATGCCAAAACCTTCATATAAAGAAGGATAGACAAAGACATCGGCGGCCCCATAGAACTGCGGCAGATCCTGGACTGGAACATAGCCGGGAAAAATCACCTGATCGCCTACGTCCAGCGCTTGGGCCAGCTGCCGCAGCCCATCTATCTCTGGAGCAGCCCTTCCCGGCATCACCAAGACTGCTTCCCGCCCCAGCTCCTTCTTGGCGAAAGCAAATGCCCGCAGCAGCAGCCCCACGTTCTTGCGCCAGCTAAACCCCCCCACATAAAGGATCAGGGGCCTGCCTCTAATACCATACCGTTCCCGCAAAAACTCCCGGCAGGGAACCTGGGGCAGGGGTACATAGATGGGCTCCGGGGCAGCATAGATCACCGCGATTTTCTCCGGCGGAACCTGCAGATGGTGGACAATATCCCGTTTGGAATAATGGGAAACGGTAATGAGCATGTCTGCCCGATCGACTATATGAGGTATCTGCTTTACAAACCGCCGCAGAAAGGACGGATTGCACGTCTGGGGGAGGATGTAAGGAATCACGTCATGGAGTGTGACAATGACTGGAAAAGGCAAGTGCCGGGGCAGGTTCAGGCCGTTCTGAGGCATATGATACAGCTCAACACCGGCCTCTTCCATTGTCCTGACCATGTGGGCCTGCTCTACCTGCCAGTCAGGATGCTCACTGACTGGCGCCCAGCTGCTGCCGGCAGTGTCAAGGGCCTGGTTTTCAAAGCCCTCGGGCAGGAAAAACATGAATTCATGGCCCGGTTCCCGGGTCAGCCCTCTGACCAGCTGATAAGTGTAGGTTCCGATCCCCGTTCCTCTAAACCACACAGCTCCACGGGCATCAACAGCGATTTTCATACCCCAGTTCATCCCCCAACAGCAGGTGCCAGTATTGCATGCGGTTTACCGTCTTCTGCCACTCCTGGCGGAGTGCTTCTGCGGCCCCGGGGTCTTCCTGTCTGCGCCGGCCCTTGTAATAATCACAGCTGATCTCCCAGATCCCCGTGGGAAAGATGCCCAGCCAGTACATCAACTCTTTCTCCTCTGGATGAAGATGGCGCACACAGCTGTAGGCATCAAGGACCCGGCTGGCGGCAGCCGGTGACCAATTGGTGTATACGCCGAGATCATCCAAGAGGCCGGCCAAGTCCCTAACGCAAAGGCCCCACTTGATTGCTCTAATACAAGGAACCCGCAGGGTTCCTTCATCATCTACCTTAAAGGAACGGCCCCGGCAGCTTCCCAGCAAGAGGCCGGTCCAGCAGGGCTCTTCCTCAAGCTGGTCGAAGGGGGATTCTGCCAGCCACTCCAGTGTTTGGTCAGCTAGACGGGCAGCTGCCTCGTAGAGATCAACAAACAGCCGGTCAAACCCGGTTGGGTACAATCTGTGCCGGGCCATGGTGTAGAAAAGCTCCAGATCCTCCCGCTGCCTAGCTAGACTCGGCTCTGCCAGGACAGATGGGTCTGAGGGATCCACCAATAGGGGCTGGATGCCCTGGGACAGGACATGGAGCTCAGCCAAGCAGCGTCCCAGCTCCACCGAATCGCTTTGAAGAGCCAGCTCTCCCGGTCGCCCCTCCAGTGCTTCTATCAGGAAGGCCAGCTTGTCATTCATATTGACAGCTATATCCCCGTCACGGGTCATCTGCAGAGCTGCCAGGCGGGAAAAGCCCTGAGCCTGCAGGTATTCCCACACCTGCAGCAGCGCACGAGTGTACTCCGTCTGCTCCTTTAGGTAGAGCCGGAACACCCCCTCCTGGGCAAAGACAGTCCAGCAGTCTGTTTCTCCCGCCACCGGCTGGACTGCTGTGATGTTCAAGTCGTAACAAGATACCGCTTCCGTACCTATGGCATCAGCCTGTTCCTTTACCGATTCCTCTGCCGGCAGATGCTGCAACCAAGCCACCCCTTTGCTTCAGAGAGAGTCCCAAAGGCCGGCCAGTGATACAGCCGGCCTTTGGCTGCAGCCTGCTGTCCGTTGGCCGTCTCTTATACAGGGCGGTCTCGATTTCGGCGCCGCCGGTGCATAGGTTCTGGGAATCTGCTCCACTCAACCACTGATCTAGACTGAGGGGCGTGCATCGACGATGAACTGGACTCTTCCCACTGCACACCATCTTCGACCAGCCCTTCCCCAACTACCTCTGCCGCTTCATCTGCCTCTGCCGCCGTTTCAATGCCCAATTCCTCTGAGGAGCAGATCACCTCCTCTTCATCCCCAGCAGTCTCCTCCTGGAGCGCTGCAATTGCCTCAACAGGTGGATCATCGAGTAAGGCCTCTTCTTCCAGAGTAAACTGCTGGGAGGCTTCCTCCCATCTGACGTCTTCAATCACTGCCGCACCTGCCGGTTCATCGAAAGGCTCTGCAGGTATACATTCCGTACCCTCTAATCCAGCTTGGTCCATGGGGACTCCCTGGAGTGCAGTCCCCTCAGCTGCTGCTTCAACGGTCTCAAGAACATCCTGGCCATGGAAGACAGCCGCTTTTTCTTCAGACAACTCTAGGCCCGCTGCATACTCCACGGGCACCTCCATGCCAGGCTGCATCCGCTCTTCTGGGATCCTCTTGCTCACATGTTCCATATCATCGGCTAGATCCACCCTCACCTCACTCTCTTCCTGGGATTGCAGATCTACAAGACCAATGGCCTCCCATACCTCGATGTCCACTCCCAAGTCCTGTGGGCCCTCCCCTTTTTCTACAAGCACTGGCATCACGGGGACGCCCCGGTCAGGTTCCCCTGGTTCTACCACCGCCTCTTCAGCCTCTAGGCCCCGCCTCTCAGCTGCCCACTCATCACCTCCCCCGGCTTCCACTTCCGGTGCACCTTCCGATATGGTTTCCAGGCGTTCTGTGAGTTTGCCCAGCCGTTCTACAAGCTTCCGCAGCTCCTCTGCCTCCAATTGCTCGAAATCGGGGTATTCATCACCCCAATAGAAGGGCTGGGGAACGTAATCCAGCTGCCTCCCCATCATTTGGTGGGGCAGCACCCTGTCTACATCAATATCGAGATCGACACCTGCTTCTCCGATCTCAGGCTCGGCAGCTTCCGACGCGCTATGAACGGCTGCTTCTCCGTTCCCTTCCTGCACCATTAGGTCTGGATAGGGGATGGTCTGAAACAGCTGTTCCGGCTGCCAGCACAGGTCTGCCGGGGATATCTGGACAAGGGCTTTCACAAAGGCTTCCTGCCTGGCCAGTTCGCCGATGGCTTTTTCCAGGCGGCCCATGTGCACTTTGCCTTCTTCAAAGAAGGAATGGGCAACTTGCCAGCCTTTGGTGGGAAATGCGCAAAGGCCTGGCAGTAAAGCAATTTCCTCCTGGGTTAGCGGATTTGCCTCCTGATAGCTCCTGATGAGAAAGACAGCTTTGTCTATATCCCAGCCGCTGTGCCGGATGAGCATTTTGCCCAGATCGTAAATACGCAAATCTGTCCGGGCATTATCGAAGTCAATGATGTAGATTTTACCGTCATTGCCCACAAGCAGGTTGCCGGCAGTAGGACTGGTGTGGCAGACTGTGATAAAATCCGACATTTGACTCAGCTGGCTGCAGCCCGCTTCATCCAAGAGCTGCAGGCTGATACCCATCAACCGGATAAAATCATCGGCCACCTTCCAGAACCGGCGGCCGAACTTGCCCTTGCGGGCACCCTCGGCCTGCTGCCGGTAGCGCTCCAAATCCTGGGCCTGCCCTGTGTATTTGTCCTGCCAGCGGGTGGGAAAGCTGCGCACGCAGCCCTCCGGAGCTTGATAGTCCGTCAGCAGGCGGTGCATCTCGCCGATGATCTTGGCTGCCATCTCCAAATGAAAGGGGTCCTCAGAGTTGATTTCCTCCCCCTGGATCCATGCAGACATATAGTAAAGACCCTCGGTTGTCTCCATATAAGGCAGGCCGTCAGCAGTCAAGTGGAGAGGCACTGTTCTTTTCCAGCCTTTGCCGGCCAAGTGTTCTAAGACTCCATGGACGAACTCCAGCTCTGATTGAGAGTACTTAAACAGCTTGATCTTCTTCCAGCCCTGGCTGGTGTTGACTCTAAATACCCCCCGCCGCCTCTCTGCGTGGAGTATCCGCAGATCGTAGGCATCTGCGATGGACTGGAGTACCCCGTATTGATTGAGTACACGCTGAAACCCTGAACCACGCCGTTTTTCCCTTCTGCCCATTCCCGTTCCCTCCCGTCGGGATGTCAGCTTCCGTATATTAATATGATAGGAACCAAATCCCTGTGCTTCTTTCACCAAATCTGCAGAGGTCAAATATAATAAGTACGCACTATAGCCCTTGATTACTAACCGGCTGCATTGGCTGCCAGTGAAAGGATGAAAAGCTGGTGACAGTGGAAGCGGCGGCTGCCCTAGGTTTTGGCGTTGAACCAGAAGAAATGACGGCAATCCGCCGGGCCTTCAGAGTTGTCAGCCATCGAGGCGTTTTTGCTTTGAAGGAAAGCCGCCAGAGCGAAGCTGACATACTTTTCATCCACGCTGCCAAGGAGCACTTGTACGAACAAGGCATGGAGAATATCGACCGATATGTCCTCGGCCCAGAGGAACGTCCTTATGTGGAGATTGAAGGGCGTTTTTTCGTCATGAGCCCCTGGGTAGAAAGCCGGGAAGCTCAATA